>MEHZ011384202.1_pt1 | contig 11752 bp, 10 predicted proteins | sample 897221 | NCBI WGS metagenome assembly MEHZ01 (sample SAMN05514161, study PRJNA337945) | marine metagenome | isolation source: marine surface water | place: Arctic Ocean | collected 2007-12-13 | reverse complement strand
ATCGCCATCGCGCTGCGGGTCTATCGACATATTGGCAACCGCTTAAAAGCCCGCGACTGTGCGTGGTGGCGCGGTCGCGTGATGGTCTCTACACTGCGCAAAGCGGGTTTATCAATTCTCAGCGTTGGCGCACTGTTGCCACGGAGGGTGCCGATTCACCGCTCGGAACTCCACCATCCACTGAGAGGTCTTGCCGGTGTCGATAGCGATTGATGTAGCCATTATTGGCGGCGGTAGTGCCGGCATGAGTTTGGCCGCCAACCTCGCAACCCTCGACACCGGGCAACGGGTGCGCGTCTTCGAACCAAACACTACCGCGTCGCGGGAATGTCACTGGGGTCTCTGGGCGAATGCCACCCAGCATGAGAAACTGCGACCGGCGATCAAGGGGCATTGGCAAGGCTGGCAACTCGTCGACCACCGGCATCAGCTAGTCAAACAGAGCGATAACTTCACCTATACCAGTCTTAGCTCAAGTCGCTACCTGAACTATTGCGAGAATCTATTGCATGGCTCGGTGCAATTAATTCGCGCGGCAGTCGACGACGTCGAACACCAAGCCGATGGTGCCTTGCTAACCGCTGCTGGCGAGACGTTTCAAACCGCGCACATATTCGACAGTCGGCCCCCCCGCGCTGCGGCGGGCGGCCTGATACAACATTTCGTCGGACGCGAAATACGTACCCAACAACCGCTGCCGAATGTCGGCATAGCGACGCTGATGGATTTTCGCGTCGACCAATCCCGCGGTTTACACTTTATCTATGCGCTGCCGTTTTCCAAGCACCACCTGTTAGTCGAATCGACCATGATCTCACGCTGGGCACAACCCGAGAGCTGGTATACCGATGCGATAGATGCTTGGCTCGACGATCGCGGTATTTTCATGGCCGAACAACTCGCGCTCGAATTCGGTTGTATTCCCATGGATAGCGTCTACCCACAGGATCCAAGGCATGCTGCGATTGGTGCTGCGGGGGGGGCGCTGCGCCGCTCATCGGGTTATGCCTTTAGCTATATTCAGCAGCAAACGAGGCAGTTGGCCGAGCGCATCGCGAGTGGACATTACGAAGTTCCCCAGCCAATATCGCAGCAGCTGCTGTACATGGATGGCATTTTTAACCGAGTGTTGATCGAATACCCCGAACTTGGAGTCAGTCTATTTATGGATATGGCGGCGGCGCTGTCTGGCGAGCAATTCGCGCGCTTTATGCTCGGCCAGGCGTCGCTAATGGACTGGGCACGGGTGATTTCGGCAATGCCCAAGGGCCCATTTTTAAGGCAGCTACTGGATGTCTAGCTGGGACTACTGGGCGCTCGCGGCGATACTTTTGGCCGGCGTTCCCCACGGCGGCTTCGATGGTGCCGTAGCGCGGCGCGCCGGATGGTCCCAGCGGCCTTTTGATTGGCTGGTGTTTCACGCTGGTTACGTTGTTCTAGCGATGCTGGTGACGGCCATTTGGTGGTATCAGCCAGCAGCTAGTCTGGCGGTCTTTTTGGCTATTTCCGCAATCCATTTTGGCAGCAGTGACGTCCGCGCGGTCGCGCCACCGTGGCAAGCCGCTTGCGCGCTGCCTTTGACGGCCCACTGCGGGCTGGTGTGCATCGGTATCCCAGGATTGCAACCCCATCTAGTCGAGCCCTTGTTTGCCATCTTAGTCGGCGCAGAGGCCTCTGTGTGGTTACTAGAGACTATTACTCTGCTGCTGCCAGCGTGGCTGCTGGCTGTTGTCGCCTATGCGGCGTATGCTGTGTTTGAAGCGCGCTGGCGCGCCCCTGTCAGCGTCTTGATAGCGCTCGTGGCTGCGGCTTATTGGCTGCCGCCGCTGGTCAGTTTTGCGCTGTATTTTTGTTTTGTTCACAGCCCCTCCCACAGCCTTAGAATTTGGCGCAGCCTGCTGCCAGAGCATCGCCGACGCTGCGTTATCGAAACGGTTTGCTATACTCTTGCGGCCTGGATCACCGGTTTATCTCTGCTCCTTTGGTACCAGAACAACCACAGCTTCGATCTCGATTCAGCTCTGTTACAATTGACCTTTATTGGATTGGCTGCACTCACGGTACCGCATATGATTCTCGTCGACGTCATCGATCGCAAGCATGACTGATATTCGCCAACGCAAACAGGATCACATCGATCTGGCTCTGCAAGAGGCCCATCAAGGACAACTCGGCGATCAATTTGATAGGCTGCGTTTTGAGCCTATTGCAGTGCCGGAATTACACCTCGACCAAATCGACCTCAGTGTTGAATTCTTGGGTCGCACCTGTTGCGCGCCGATCATTATTGGCGCTATGACCGGCGGCTGTGATGACGGCGAACTCATCAATCGCCATCTCGCGGAAGCCGCCGAGGAATGTCAAATTCCAATGGCTGTGGGTTCACAGCGAGCCGCCCTAGAATTGGCGCTGCCACAGCGCATCAGACAGTCGGCACCAAACGCGGTACTGCTCGGCAACCTAGGCGGAACGCAACTCGCTCAGGGGGGTGTCGACCTAGCCCAGGCTGCCGTCGACAGCATCGACGCGAATGCCCTCATCATCCATCTCAATCCCCTGCAAGAACTCGCGCAACCCAACGGCGATCGGGATTGGCGCGGCATACTCAGAGCCATTGAATCCTGTTGTCAGCGACTAGACGTGCCGTTGATCGTCAAAGAGGTCGGCGCGGGTATTGGTCCGACGACGGCGCAACGGCTAATCGACGTCGGGGTGCAATGGATCGAAGTGGCGGGGCGCGGCGGCACCAATTGGGCGAGCATTGAAATGGCGCGCAACCCATCGACTCGGGACGCGCAGATCATGCAACCGTTCGCAGACTGGGGCGTCCACAGTATCGATCTGTTGCCGCAACTGCGCGCGTTGGATGGCGATCTTAAGCTGATTGGTTCGGGCGGGGTTCGCCATGGCTTGGACGTAGCCCGCTGCCTGCGGTTGGGTGCGAAAATGGCCGCTCTAGCACAACCCTTTTTAGCCCCTGCCATGCAATCGAGTCGCGCTGTATGCGAAAAAATTGACATCCTCAAAGAACAATTGCGCCGTACCATGCTGTTGACCGGTAGCGCCGACTTAGCCGCCCTCGCCTGCGCTGCAATCGTCTCGACGCCGAGCCAATTCAGCGGCAAACGCACCTGAACGCTATCATTCACAGCGACTAAAAAAGCCCCGCACGGCATCGCCAGAGGCGCATTGCTTGCGATCATGGAATCACCAGGAGAATTTTTTTTGAACAACATTATTAGCACCGTCACCGACGGCCTTGGCAGCATTACACTCGACCGCCCAGAAGCACTGAACGCGCTCTCTCAGGAAATGATCGAGGGGCTCACAGAGGTACTCGAAAAATGGCGCAACGACCCCAGTGTGGACGCTGTGGCGATTAGAGGCAGCAATAAAAAGGCCCCCTTTGGCGCTTTTTGTGCGGGCGGCGATATCCGTTTTTTCCACCGCGCCAGTTGCGCGGGGGATACCGCTCTGGACGACTTTTTCACCGCCGAGTATCGACTTAATCACATCATTTGCACCTACCCAAAACCCTACATCGCCTTTATGGACGGTATTGTTATGGGCGGCGGTATGGGGCTCTCTCAAGGCGCATCTCTGCGCATTGTCACCGAGCGTACCAAAATGGCGATGCCGGAGACCAACATTGGGCTGTTTCCCGATGTCGGCGCTGGTATTTTCCTCAGCCGTTGCCCTGGGGCCAGCGGCGAGTACTTGGCTCTGACCGGTCAATTACTGATCGGTGGCGATGCCTTGGCGGTCGGTTTGGCCGACCATATTGCCAATAGTGAAGATTTAGACGATCACTGGCGGTGCCTGGCAGACCCAGCGCTGGGCGACATGCCACAACGCCTTAAATATCTGCAAAAGCAGCTGACAAAACGTGCACCGACAACAACCGAGCCGGTGTGGCTCCAGCAGCCAATAGACGTTATTTTTGCGCTCGATAGCGTGACAGACATCACCGATCGCCTGGCTGAAATGGGCGCGGGTTGGCCCGCCGAGACGCTGGAAATTCTGCGGCAGCGATCGCCGCTAATGCTCCACGTCACGCTTGAACAGATACGTCGCGGCCGGCACATGAACTTAGAGGACGACCTGCGCATGGAGCGCGACTTGGTTCAGCATTGTTTTTACACCCGCCATCTAGCGAGATCCGGCATCAGCAGTGAAACCGTGGAAGGTATTCGAGCGCTGGCGATCGATAAAGACCACAGCCCCGCTTGGAATCCACCGACCATCGCGCAGGTCACATCACAGATGGTCGCACCTTTTTTTGTTAGCCCCTGGTCGCCAGCAGAACATCCGCTAGCCGATCTCGGAGGTTAATTGTGCGCGGTGAGTCTATATATACGCCTGAGCCAGACGCGCGCTATACGCGTACAACACCCGTTGGCGTCACGCTGTGAGCGAGCCTCTAACACAACACCGATATGCCAAAGGTGCAGACCCTGGTATCAATCTATCCGAAAGGTGCGCCCCATGTATTTAGCCATGCGCGAAGAGCGCGTTACCTGCCCACATTGCTGGGAGTCGATCGATCTCTTGATCGACCCATCACAATCGCAGACCTACACCGAGGACTGCTGGGTATGCTGCCGTCCAATCCTGATCCGCACTGAGGTCGACGGCGAGAGTCTGAGCGTCGATGTAGCCCAAGAAGATTTGGGGTTTTAACATCGCTTTAAATGCCTCTCTACGCACCGAGAAGTGATCCGCGCAATCGGCCTATACCCCTATGAACAGCTCACCCTTAAATATTGTTTGGCTAAAGCGCGACCTCCGCACGCGTGATCATGCGGCACTGGCAGCCGCCGAAGCGCGCCACATCCGGTATTTAATCATCTATCTGGTCGAGCCCGATTGGCTGCAACGAAGTGATTTTGGATTGCGCCACTGGCAGTTTGTCGGTGGCTCTATCGCCGACATCAACCGGCGTTTAAAGCCCTTTGGATTGGACGTTAAAGTTTTTTTTGGTGATCCGATAGAGGTATTTTCTTGGCTCTGTGATCACTACCCAGTCAACTCGGTCTACAGCTATCAAGAGTCGGGGACGCTGCAGACTTGGGAGCGTGATCGCGGCGTGGCTGCGCAGCTAAAGCGTTCGGGCACAAACTGGCAACAGTTTCAAACCGGCGGTGTCGTCCGCGGCAGTCGCAATCGACGCGGCTGGGACCGGCAATGGTTTGCCAGCGTTGACGCGGCACCGATCGAAAATCATTATCGGCGACACCCGACGATCCAGGTACAACACCCTTTTTCGTTGCCAGCCGATCTATCCGACGCCCTGCTCGACTACCCCGCACAGATGCAACCTCCAGGAGAGTCCAAAGCCTGGGCCTATCTGTCGTCATTTGCCGCGGAGCGCGGCCACTGCTACATGCAAAACATTTCTAAACCGGGCGCCAGTCGAACCTCTGGCGGTCGAGTATCGCCCTACTTGGCCTGGGGCAATCTGTCGTCGCGACAGGTCTATCGGTACATCATCCAGCACCCTAATTATGCACGACACAAAAAGAATTTCTCCGCCTTTACCACTCGTTTAAAGTGGCGCTGTCACTTTATACAAAAATTTGAAGTCGAGTGCCGCTACGAAGATGAATGCATCAATCGCGGCTTTGAGTTACTTCAATATCAGCCCAATGACGACTTCATCCGTCGCTGGCAGAGTGGCGATACTGGTTATCCGCTGGTGGACGCCTGTATGCGCTGTGTGATCCATAGCGGCTGGCTAAATTTTCGCATGCGCGCCATGTTGGTATCCTTTTTGTGTCATCATCTCGATCAAGATTGGCGTATCGCCGCGGCTTTTTTAGCCAGACAATTCCTCGATTACGAACCTGGCATCCACTTCCCTCAGGTACAGATGCAGGCTGGAACCACCGGCATCAACACGATACGTATCTACAATCCAGTAAAGCAATCGCAAGATCAAGATGCCGAAGGGCAGTTCATCAAAAAATGGCTGCCAGAACTGAACAATCTGCCCAGCGCTTATCTCCATCAACCGTGGTTGATGCCACCGTTTGAGCAGGTCTTCAACAATTTTGCGCTCGGCGTCGACTATCCCGAGCCGCTGATTGATATCGCGTCAAGCGGCGCGCGCGCGCGCGACAAGCTTTGGGGCAATCGCCAACACCCCGAGGTGCAAATGGAAAAAAGCCGGCTATTGAGAACCCATACTCGCAACCGCTAGGGTTTGCTTGCTATAGTGCCGCGACCGTTTTGATCGAGCAGTAAGGCCAGTAGTCAGCTCGAGCAAATCAAGGCCGACAACCGGTTACGCGCTTTAGCGGTGCAAGCGGCGATCCAGACCATCAAAAGGACAGTGCACATGGCGGCCAACTCGCGCGTTTGTAAGGCGGACCTCAATATTACCGATATGGATCGCAATTACTACCTGCAACACCACCTTACCGTCGCCCAACACCCCTCAGAAACCGATCAAAGATTGATGCTCCGCTTGCTCGCTTATGCGCTACATGCCAGTCCCGAACTACAATTTGGTGGCGGTCTAAGTACCGACGATGAACCCGACCTGTGGGCAAAAAACCTACACGGCAATGTCGCATTGTGGATCGATATAGGAACACCGAGTGAAAAGCGCATTCGCAAGGCCTGTGCGCAGTCCCAAGCGGTCTGTCTTTATGCCTATGGCGATAGCGCCGTCGAGCCTTGGTGGCAACAGGCGCGCCGTCAGGTTCAGCGCTTTGAACACCTGAGTATTTGGCAGATACCCGATCATGCCAGTATGGCCATGGCCGCGTCAGCCGCGCGCAACATGGGGATTCAGGTGACCATCCAAGATGCCGAAATCAGTTGGTACAGCGAGCGAGCGAGCGTCGACTTCAGTTGTAAAAAACTCTTTTAACCACCGTTACACTGCCACGGAACTAACCATTGGCATTTTACTCCGGTCAGCGATGAAGGATGCAGTGACTCTGCAGTTACTCGATAATCGGCAATACAATCACAGCGTCGCCATCGGTAGTTTTTTGCGGTGAGCTCGCGCGATCTACAGCCGCTTCACCGACCTGAAAGCCGAGCGCAAAAACCCGAGACTGCATTCGGCCAGCGGCATCCATCACCAAGGCGAAAATGTTTAGGTAATATTTTCCGGCCACTGGCGCATCGAGCGCCAAACCAATTTCCATAGGGTCCTCGGCGGACAGATCATACGCATACTGTCGCTGCCCCGGGGACATCTGCAGCCCCGGCATAGGTTCCAGCCGAATAATCAGTTCGCCCGCAGCGTAGCGCTCGGCAAATGAGAGCGTCACCAGCGTCGTCTCACCGGGCTGTGCACCGCCGCGATAATCGTGAAAAAAACGCACCGCCGCGCCTGGTTTGGCGTAGCGCCAGGGCTTGTCTACGTCTCGACTCGCCACATCGGTCGCAATCAGCGCGCTCGGCAGTGGCCCGTCTGGCGGTGCATCCGAGGCAACGACAGATTTTGACGCCTCGCCACAGGCCATTGTCAGCAACATAAATAGCGGCGGCAACAAGCGCCTCGATGCGCCGCCTATTATTCTCCATTCCTTTATAAACATTTCGTCTGGTTCCTTTTAGCGACTGATCTGCAGATCGAAACAGGTGTCCGCAGTCAACGGATTATCGTCGTCTTCGTAGGCATAAATCGCCATCACATAGTCGTCCACCGCGAGCGTTGTGGTGGCACGCTCTTCACCAGCGCTCGGGCTTCGCGCATGCGCCACAACTACCCCCCGTCGATAGATATAAAAGTCGATATCCGCATTGGTGGCGGCGGTCTCGTCGGGGATTTGTGTGACCACAAAGTTGTGGGCGCCTGCGCTCAACACCTGAAAAGAAACGAACACCAGATTGCCGAGTTTGTTGCGCGATCCAGCCTCAATCGCTGCGCAAAGCCCCGAGAGCGATGCCCCGTTTACCGTCGCTCGACGATACACCGGCAGTACCGAGGCAATACCACCGTCATGGCTTTCGCCGGCGCCGTCACCGCCGACTCCATCGATGCCTTGGGCGGTGAGCAACGCATCAATACCAGAGTTCGGCTGTTGGGTTTTCAACTCCTCGACGAACGAGAAAATACTCGTCAACCACGGGGTATTACGGTAGGTTTCCGACACCAGCGTGCGGTAGATCGGACCGAGACCGAGGGTGCTCTGATCGGCGCCGTCGCTGTCGGCATCGTACAGATCATAGAGGATCGACTGCACCGAACTCTCGTTAAACCAGCCGCGATTAACCGCTTGGTTTTTTTCGATATCGATGGCAAAACCGGCGCTCTGCGCGTCGCCATAGCTATCGCGATAGTTACGATCGTCGGTGATCATGGCCGACAGCGCGTTGCCCCAGCCCTCACCAAATGCGACCCGCAAATCGAGCCTATCGCTCCCACTGTGGTCTCCGCCTATGGAGTCGGAGCGCGATAGCTTGTCCTCAAAATAGTGTCCCCACTCGTGAATCACAACGTGACGATCGTATTCGTCGGTATCGCTATTGGCCGAACCGAGAATATAAACATTATTGGCGTTGTAATAGGATGTACCAATATCGCCATCGGCAGCTTCGCCATCGGCTGGTCGGTTATTTTCGCTCCAGTTGATCTGCAATAACGGAAACACCACGCTACTGTCGATGGCGCGGAATTTCTCCATCGTGGCGTAGACCGCGTCCAAAATCGCAAACGGCGCGGCTGATCTAACCGCAGTATAACTACTCCCGTCCCACCCAGAGGCGAAATGCAGATTGCGCTCCGCGCTGCCAACGGCGGCCGCAAACAGCGCCGTCTGCCCCACGTAGAGTGCGTCGCCGCTGGTGTTGTCGACGACTTTCACCTCCCAGTGCGGTGCGTTTTTGAGCTGCGCGGCAACCCGCACCCGAACGCTCTGATCGAGGTCGACTTCAAATCCATAACGGCCCTGCGCATCGGTCACCGTGGTCGCCAACACGGCGTTGTCGGCGTCGCGCAACTCCACCACCAGGCCACGGGCGGGCGACGCCCGCGTATTGGCATAGTCCAACCCGCTAGTTGCAGGGTTCAGCGGCACCAGATCAAAAGTCACACGACCGCCAATTTGTCCCTGAGTGACAATAACTACCGAGGCTGTCGCCTTGGCCCCACGGTTATCGGTCACGCTCAAACTGAAGCCCAAGGCTTCGGCTGCCGTTGGCAATGGCACCACAAAGCTGATTTGGGGCGCGCTAGCATCGTCAATCGCCACGCTAACGCCCGTCGTCTGCTGCCATGCATAGGCGACAATATCGCCATCACTGTCCTCGGCATTGCCAGTTAACGTTATGGTTTGGCCCACTTCGGCGGACCCCGAACGCTCGATACTAACAATCGGTAGAGCATTAATATGCGCAACGGTGAGGCTATCGGTGCTCTGGCCGCCGTGATTATCGGTAGCGGTAAAAGCAAAGACAAAGTTCTCCTCAGCGGGCCTCAGGGGCAACGTAAAGCTCGCTTCCGACTGGTCCGCGCCGCTAATATCAACGCTATCGCCTGCGGTCTGAGCCCAATCGTAACTGACAATGTCACCGTCGCTATCGGTCGCAGTGGCGGTCAAGGTCACCTGCGTGTTCGCGACCACGCTCTGATCACTGCCGGCATCGACCACTGGCAGCGCGTTGTCGTGAGCGACATTGACCGTATCGGACGCGCTAGCATCGCGGTTGTCGGTCACCGTCAAGACGAATACAAAGGTCGAGGCCGCGGGTTTGTCGGGCAGTGTAAAGCTCGCCTCAGCCTGATCCGCACCGTTCAGAGTCACACTATCGCCCGAGGTCTGGGTCCAGGCGTAACTGATAATGTCGCCATCACCATCCTCAGCACTGCCACTTAGAACCGCGGTCACACCAGCGACCACATTCTGGTCGCTGCCGGCATCCACCTTCGGCGCAGCATTTTCATGCGTGACGGTGACCGAGTCGGAGGCGCTCAGCCCCTCGTTATCGGTCGCGGTCACGGTAAATACCATGGTCTCTGACTGTGGTTTGGTCGGCATGCTAAAGCTCGCGCTAGCGCTATCGGGGGCATCGATTACGACGCTATCGCCCGAGTCCTGGGACCAAAGGTAACCACTGACGCTGCCATCGCTATCCGAGGCACTGGCGGTTAATTCAACCAATCGGCTCGCGGCCACCGTCTGATCACTGCCGGCATCGACCTGCGGCGGCCGATTGTTTGAACGTGCCTGAGATTCCCCACTGCCACCGCCACCGCAAGCGGCAACCACCAGTGACAAACAACAGATTAATAATCTTTTGGATAGCCTATGCATCGTGCCGATTCAACGCCTTTAGCATTCTTTAACTATTGAGAAATACGCTATATATAGCAGGATAAACCATTGCTAATGATCCATCCAGCGTTAAGAAATTGGCTCTGCCAACTATTTTATATCGATTATTCTAACTATAAACTGCAGATTGTTTGACAGTTCACCGCCAGTTATTGGCACTCTATTAACCACTACGGGACAGTCAGTCGATAATCGGCTAAACCGCCTGCCCAGCGGCATAGCCAGACGACCAGGCCCACTGGAAATTGTAACCGCCCAGATGGCCGGTGACGTCGATCACCTCACCGATAAAATAAAGCCCCGAATGGCGGAGGCTCATCATAGTTTTGGACGACAATTCGTCGCTGTCGATACCGCACAGGGTTACCTCAGCGGTACGGTAACCCTCAGTGCCCGCGGGCACTAACTGCCAGTTCGCGCATTGCTGAGCGACATTAGCAAGGTCGACATTGGCAATTTCTGCCAACGGTTGATCGCGCTTGGCGGGCCAAAAACGCAGTTCTAAAAGCTGCGCCAACGATTTTGGCAGATGCTGCTGAAAAATCGTCCGCAGAACAGTTTTAGGGGATTCGGTTTTCATCCTCAACAGCCACGGGTAAATGTCTATATCCGGCAGTAAATTAATTCCAATCGGCTGCCCAGGCCGCCAGTAACTCGACAGTTGCAGCACGCAGGGCCCGCTGATACCGCGGTGGGTAAACAGCATATTGCCGCGAAAATTTGCCCCTTGACAGGACATCAGGACATCCACGGCGGTGCCCGACAGGCTCGCAAACGCCTCACCGAGTTCGCCGCTAAAGGTAAAGGGCACCAATCCTGCGTCGCGGGGTAATAGTTTTAAGTCGAATTGCTCGGCTAACTGATAGCCAAAACCCGAGCCGCCAAGCGTCGGAATCGACAGCCCGCCAGTCGCCACCACCAACGATTCACACCGATACTCGCGGTCGTTGGTCTGCACAGCATAGCCCGACTCGCCTGTTAGGTCAGATCTAGCCAACCCAGTCAGCGTTGCGACCGAATCGACGGTCACGCTGGTGCGAACGCTGACGCCATGGCGCTGACACTCAGCCAGCAACATGGCGAGAATGTCTTTTGACGAACGATCGCAAAATAACTCGCCATTCTGACGCTCGTGATAGGCAATACCGTGGCGCTCAACCAGATCCATAAAATCCCACTGGGTATAACGGCGGAGCGCTGAGATGCAAAAGTGCGGATTATTAGATAGGAAGTTTTCCGGGGTAATATCGAGATTGGTAAAATTACAGCGACCACCTCCGGACATGAGGATTTTCTTGCCGACTTTGTTACTGCAATCCAATACCAACACCGAACGACCGCGCTCGGCCGCGGTTGCAGCACAAAATAAACCAGCAGCACCGGCGCCGATAATAATGACCTGATAGCCAGTTGCAGCATCAGTCATCGCCATCCGCCTGCAGTAATTGCAGTTGTGACGT
>MEHZ011486877.1_pt1 | contig 11781 bp, 18 predicted proteins | sample 897221 | NCBI WGS metagenome assembly MEHZ01 (sample SAMN05514161, study PRJNA337945) | marine metagenome | isolation source: marine surface water | place: Arctic Ocean | collected 2007-12-13 | reverse complement strand
ACCATCAGTGGAATTATCAACACCTTATACACAATTTAGGAGTCCTTGGTTTAAAAATTGAAGAGGAAGAAGTACTAAACGTTGGAGTATTTGGAGGTCCTGCTAACCTAGTAAAAGATTTAGCTAGAGATATATACTTAATGTCAGTAGGTAAACCAAAAGTCGCTGATCAAACTTCTTTTAATTTCCTTGCTCGGACTACTTGGAAAGATAGATTTAATTTTTCTACATTACAAGATATGTTTGCAGTACATTGCCATGTGATTAACGAAGGGCATGTTAAGTTCGACTTAAATACTTTAGAACAGTATTCAATTATTCACCAATACGATAGATTAAAATAATATGGGCTACAGTATAATTATACCTTACAGAGAAAGAGAAAAACATTTAGAGATACTCTTACCTGTTTTACTAGAAAGATTTAAAGGTGAAGAATATGAAATTATTATTTCAGAACAAAATAATAACGATAACTTTCAAATTGCTTGTGTAGAGAATGTAGGCTTCAAACATGCTAAATATGATACTATAGTATTGCAGCAAGTTGATTATGTTCCAACTGAAAATGTATCTTATGAAGTAAAAGATCAACCCATACTACCAGCTCGTATAGCTACATTTGTTAAAGACGATATGACTCAAAGAGATTATTTTGATATTCCAGCTGGTTACAGAATGTTTGGCGAAGAGGTAGAAAAGAATTTCTATGGAGGAGTTATTAGTCTTAGTAGAGAAATGTACTTAAAGATAAATGGACTAAACCCCCTCTATAAAGGTTGGGGTAATGAAGATGAAGACTTAAGAGAGAGATTAAAGTGGGCTGGGTATATACCTGTCAGAAATGAAGTAGGTAACTTTATCTGCTTATACCATGAAGATAATGGAGACATGCATAACAAATCAGAAAATAAACAAAAAGATTTTCTAGAAGGTAAGCAACTATATCATAAAGCATATGACTTAAAGGATATTGGCTACTCTAATATGTCTTGGGATGAAGAGATATTTGACTTAGAAGGTATGGAAAATGTAAAATGGGTTAAAAGCACAAATTATAAAGTAGATGGTAAAAGTTTGGGTTAACGGATGTTTTGATATACTACATAGAGGTCATTATGAATTATTCAACTATGCTAAGTCATTAGGAGATAAACTTACTGTAGGTATTGATACAGATGAAAAAGTAGCTAAAGATAAAGGCCCAAACAGGCCCTATAACAGCATAGAAGACAGACTGTATGCTTTAAATAGTTTAAAAGCTATTGACTTTACATATACTTTTAATACTAGAGAAGAACTCATACAATTAATTAAACAATCATCACCAGATATACTGGTAGTTGGAAGTGATTGGAAAAATAAAGAGATAGTAGGCGGTATACATGCAAAAAAAATCGTATATTTCGATAGAATAGGTAGTTACTCCACAACAAATATATTAGAATATGATAGTAGAACCTAAAATAGTACCTAAAGCATGGGGAGAAGAAGTTTGGATTCATAACGATGAAGAGTATTGCGGCAAACTACTTAGGTTTTTTAAAGCAGGTAGCAAATTCTCTCTACATTACCATGTAATCAAAAAAGAATCTTGGTATGTAGGTAGCGGTAGTTTTGAATACATTTGGCTTGATACAGAGAAAGGGAAAGAGCATAGAGTAGTTATAGGAACTGGTACTTGCATAACAATAGAAAGAGGACAGCCTCATCAACTCATAGCATTAGAAGATAGATCAGAGATATTTGAAGTATCTACTCAGCATTTCGATGAAGATAGTTATAGAATAAGAATAGGAGATAAATGAAAAAAATATTAGTAATAGGAGACAGCTGCATTGATAAGTTTGTATACGGTAAATGCGATAGGATATGTCCTGAAGCTCCTGTACCTGTGTTTACTCCAATCGAAACAGTAGAAAACGGAGGAATGGCTACAAACGTAAGCACCAACATTTCCAGTTTAGAACCATCTATACAGGTAACTCTACACACTAACGCTAATGTTATTAAGAAGACTAGGTACGTAGACTTTAAAACTAATCAAATGCTAGTTAGAGTAGATGAAAATGATATAGCTGATAGATTTAATAAAGAGAGCAGTGTACTAGATAGTAATTATGATGCAGTTGTAATAAGCGATTATAATAAAGGCTTCTTATCTGATGACGATATTAAATTCCTTATTAATAAGTACCCATTAACTTTTATTGATACTAAAAAACAAATAGGAGACTGGATAAAAGGAGTATCGTTCATAAAAATAAACGAATTAGAATATGAAAAGAATAAAACTTATTTAGGAGCTTCTTTTAAATCCGAACTTATAGTTACTCTAGGTGAAAAAGGAGTTAGGTATAATGATACAGTTTCTCCCCCTACTGATATAGTAGATGCTTTTGACCTCTCTGGTGCAGGAGATACGTTCTTAGCAGGCTTAGTCACAAGTTACCTTAGCGGTAAAGATATACATAGATCAATTGTTTTTGCACAACAGTGTGCAAGCAAAGTAATTTCTAAAAAAGGAGTAGCAGTTATATGAAAACAGTTTTACTAACAGGCCACTTAGGCTTCATAGGAAAAAATTTATACACATCGTTAACTCGATCTGGGTATAACGTATTAGGTATTGAGAAAGATTTTTATAGTAATAAAAATTGGAAGGCACATCTATATAATACGGTTAAGCAATCAGATTATATACTTCACGTAGGAGCTATATCAGATACTACACTTCAAGATAGTAAAGAGATGTTTTTCTATAACTACACAGTAACTAAGTTACTTATAGAATATGCAGACGTGCTTGGGGTAAAGGTTATTTATTCCAGCTCTGCTGCTAATTATGGATTAGGAGATGGAGTACCAAATAATGTCTACGGATGGTCAAAACTAACAGCTGAAGACTATGGACTAAAATCAGATGCTCAATTCATAGCACTCAGATACTTTAATGTATATGGACCAGGAGAACAAGAAAAAGGTAAAATGTCTTCTATTGCCTATCAATCATATGGTAAAAAAGATTTTAAATTATTTCCTACTGATGTTAAAAGTATAAGAAGAGATTTCATATATGTTGACGATGTAGTTGAAGCTAATATTAGAGCTATGGATTGGGACATTACAGATGGATGTTATGACGTAGGAACAGCAGAGCCTGAAACGTTTGAAAACCTTGTTAAAGGAATGGGAGTAAAGTATAGTTATCATCCTGCTACAAAAATTCCTGATTGGTATCAATACTTTACCTGTGCAGATAAAAGCAAATGGCTTCCTGGTTGGGAACCTAAATATAATGTAGCAAGAGGAAATAAAAACTCGCAATTTTATTTAGATGCAAAAGATACTAATTAAATGTACTGGTTTTATAGGTGACATTTTATTTGCTTCATCTATAGCAAAGAAACTTAAAGAACAAAACAAAGAGTGTACTGTAGATTACTCTATACCGGTACCCCAACCTCTGGAGCTTTTATATAATAATCCTTACATTGATAATGTTTTTCTTGACAGTAATATTAATGAAGCAGATTACGAAATAATTAATGTTATCCCTTTAGTAGATCAATCTATTACTCCTCCGAGACAGTTTCAACAAGCTGCTGGAATAGAAGATGTAGATGATATGTTTGAAGTATATACAAATCCTGCATACGACTATTTAGCAGAACAAACGTTTAGAGATACTAAAAGTAAAGGAATTAAAGTGGTCACTTGGTTAAGCAATTGGGAAGAAAGATCTTTTCTTTTTACTGAACAACAATACAAAGCTGGTGTGGATGTACCGAACTTAGGTTACGGTGGAAGCCGTAGAGATATAAAGTACATAGTAAGTAACTTAAATGATAAGTATACTATGGTAAACGTTGGATTTCCAAATGGAGTTAATCAGTTCTCTACAGGTTTAAATACTGCTGCTACATATAGCTTTACAGCATCGTTAATAAAAGCATCAGACTATTTTATAGGTGCAGAAGGAGGATTAGCTAACCTAGCTGCAGGAGTAGGGACTAATACAATACTCACTAGTGACTTTGTTCATCAACTATACGGTTGGAATGGAGTAATAAGTAAAATAAAGGAACCTAAGTTAGGGCCAAAGTTTTATTTTGGAGAAGATAAACATACTAACCTTAACCCTTACCTTACTGATAAAGAAGTAGTAGCTAAAATTAAAGAACTAATATGAAAATCATATACAGAATATCAGATGCTGGGTATAGCAAAGTAAAACCCGATTATATATCCAACGAGAATTGCTTAAGTAACTTTGTAGATGCTTTTGGCTGGGAAGATTTGCATATTATAGCTGATAACGTATCGGAAGAGACTGACGCTATGATGTTAAAGTATGTTCCTCAAGCTTGTATAGAGTACGTAGAGGTAGGAAATGGAGCAGGCACTTTTAACTTAGCTTTAGATCTAGCCCTACTTTACGAAGATGATGATATAGTATACTTCTTAGAGAATGACTATATTCATACTCCAGATGCTAAAAAAATATTAGCAGAAGGTTTCGATATCGGAGCTTCTTTCGTATCTTTATATGATCATCCTGATAAGTATTTATCTCCTGATAGGGGAGGTAACCCATACTGTCAAGGAGGAGCAGAAGATACTAGAGTATACCTAACTGGTAATTCGCATTGGAAAATAACTAATAGTACAACTATGACATTTGCCGCTAAGGTTAAGACGTTAAAGAAAACTGAAAGTATATTAAGAGAGTTTACTAATGAAACTCATCCTAATGATTTTCAAATGTTTCTTAAGTTAAGAGAGGATAATGAACTATTAATAACCCCGATACCTGGTAGGTCTACTCATGGAGAATCTGCTTGGCTGTCACCACTAATTAAATGGAATAAATATGCATAACAAAAAAATCTTAATTACAGGAATAGCAGGACTATTAGGAAGCCGGATGGCTGAATATATTCTTGAGAAGAAACCTGGCAATACTGTGATAGGTATTGATGACCTATCAGGTGGGTATAGTAATAACATACCTAAGGAAGTTAAATTCTACGATACTAATTGTTTCGATGATCAAGTAAAAGATATATTTGAATTAGAGAAACCTGATATTGTTTATCACTTTGCAGCTTATGCTGCTGAAGGTTTATCTCCTTTTGTTCGTACGTACAATTATGATAATAATTTAAAAAGTACTGCTTCCATTGTTAATGAATGTATTAAACATAGTGTTGAGAGGTTAGTATTTACTTCTACTATGGCTGTATACGGACACGGATGGGAAGGAAAAAGACCTTTCGACGAAAGCCATCAACCGCAGCCTATCGATCCTTACGGAATTGCTAAGTATGCTTGTGAGATGGATATTCAGTGTGCAGGTGTACAGCATGGATTAGACTGGTGTATACTAAGACCTCATAACGTATATGGACGTAATCAGAACATATGGGACAAGTATAGAAACGTACTAGGTATATGGATGTACCAGTATATGAATGATATGCCTTTAACTATATTCGGGGATGGTCAACAGAAACGAGCATGGAGCTGTATAGACGATGTATTAGAACCTATGTGGAAGGCAGCTTTTATACCTAAAGCATCTAAAGAGATTATTAACTTAGGTGGTATAGAATTTACTACTATTAATGAAGCTTGTCGAGTAGTCAGAGAAACTATAGGAGGAGGAGATATAGAAAAAATGCCTGCAATAGCTTTTGAAGAAGCAAGACATGAAGTTAAAAATGCTTACCCTACTTGGAGAAAGTCTGAGACTATTTTAGGATTTGAACACGTTACTTCTCTTGAAAATGGCCTCAAAGAGATGTGGGCTTGGGCTCAAACACAACCTAACAGAGAGAGATTTGTTTGGGAGAACTATGAATTAGAAAAAGGAATATATACATATTGGAAAAATGATAAGTCTAATAATACCAACTTACCGAAATCCGGAGTATCTGGATATTTGTCTTAAGTCTGCAGTAGAAGGTCAAACACTCAATAATGAGATTATTGTAGTTGTAGATGGCTTTGTAGAAGAAAGCAATGAAATCCTTGAAAAGTATAAAGGTAAAATTCAAGTACTACCTTTAGAAGATAATCAAGGAATGCAACAAGCTCTTAATTTAGGAGTTATGAATGCAACTAATGAACGTATCATGATTATAAATGATGATAATGTTTTATGCACCGGATGGGATTCTATCTGGGCTGATATGTCAGAAGGAGAAGTCAAAACTATTAATCAAATAGAGCCAACAGGCCCTGGTATGTTTAATTTTCCTGCTAAAGACTTCGGGAGCAGTCCAAATTAGTTTAACTACGAAGGATTCTTAGAGTACGAAAAAGAACTTAGCTCTAATAAAGTATCAGATGATGGAGGAATATTTCCTTTTGTAATATTTAAGAAGAACTATATGATGGTAGGAGGCTTTGATACGTTATACCAATCACCTTTTATTTGTGACTGGGACTTCTTTTTAAAGTTAGAATTAGCAGGCTGTACTTTTACTAGAACTCACAACTTACACTTTTACCATTTCGGCTCAACAGCTACTAAGAACGGTAAAGAAGGCGACAGCTTCAAAGCTACAGAAGCACCAGCAGCTTCTACTTATATTTATAAATGGGGCACCCCTCCTGGTTTATATGAGAATAACTCTCATAGACCTAAAGGTAAATTTATTAAAGGAATACAATTTTGATATGAAAAAGAAATACTTAGTTGAGTTTACTCTTCATGATGGATCTAAAGAAGAAGTAGAAATAGTTACCGATAGATTGGAATGGTCTATTGAGCAATGGTCTAGAAATAGAGCAGTAGCAAGCCATCAGATTATAGAAGAAGGTACTACTAATAAGAAAAATATGTTATTCGGATGATAGGTATCATTGGACAAGGTTTCGTTGGAAATGCAGTATATCAAAAGTTTAGTAGTTTTTACGAAGTATTTACTTATGATTTAGATAAAGATAAATGTAACTCTTCATTATCAGATGTAATTTTTAAGTGTGAAACTATTTTTGTATGTGTTCCTACTCCTATGAAAAAAGATGGCTCTTGTGATACTTCTATAATCGAAAGTATTTTAGGTGAAGTAGACCTATTAGTAGATAATATAGAAGCAAAAAGGACTATTATTATAAAGTCTACAATCCCTCCTGGTACTACTGCAAGGTTTAATAATAGGTATGAAAGTTTGAGTATAGTTTTTAATCCTGAATTTTTAACTGAAAGAAATGCTGTAGCTGATTTCGAGAATCAAGACAGAATTATAATAGGTGGTCCAAGACCAACTACAACTGAGGTTAAGACAATATTTAGTAAGGTATTTCCAAAAGCTCATATAATAAAAACTGATTCAACACATGCTGAAATGGTAAAGTATACTACTAATACTTTTTTAGCTACTAAGATATCTTTCGCTAATGAAATATATCAGCTATGCGGAAAGTTAAATATAGATTATGATAAAGTAATAGAGTACGCAACCTTAGATGATAGGTTAGGAGATTCTCATTGGGGAGTTCCCGGCCATGATGGAGATTTAGGATTTGGAGGGCATTGTTTCCCTAAAGACTTAGCAGCACTGCTTTACCTATCTAAAAAGTATAATACTACAAATAATGTACTATGTGCAACCCAAGAGACTAATAACAATGTTAGAGAAAATAGAGATTGGGAAAGAATGAAAGGAAGAGCTGTATCCTAGCTATTTATAAAGGAGTACCTCTACATTAAAATATATAAAATGAGTAAAAAAATAGAAACTTATATTAAAAGCATGCTTACTGAAGCAGCTAAAATTAAATTTGCTGGTCATACATTTATGCTCAAGGTAGATACTAATGAGGACCCACAGAAAAAAGGAGTTAAAGTTCAATTCCTTCCTACTGAGTTCGGTAATATTTCTCCTACAGAGCAAAATGATATAGCTATAGAATTAGAAAAAAGACTATCTTCTGGCTTATCTGAATTTGAAATGAAAGTAGAGAGAGATAGAAACCTTAAAGATAAAACAATTGTTGGGTTCTTTATCTATATTGAATACTTTGACAGAATTATTAGAAAAGCTCTTTCGGGACAAAATCCTACTGAGAAGTCTGTGAGTAATGACGGTAACGACAATGATGAACTTTAACAGATGGCATTATACGGACTCTATTTTAAAGAAAAGAGTGAACGAGTCTATAAATCAGACAGCTTCATTCCGGATGAACCTACTGATAAAGTAGAAGCAACTAGTCCGGTTGTAGCTAGACTTAACTTTGTCCGTAAATTAAGAATACCATTTAAAACATTTCAAAGCAAATACTCAGTTCGTAAAATTGCTACGTTAGATTCTTTAGATATTAATCAACAAGAGGAGTTACTCTACCAGGCAGCGATAGAAGAGTCTACTGTAGTGGCACCTTATGAAGATAGAAGTAAGATAAAGTTTGAAGAAGCTTTAGAGAGAAGTAGAGGATCAGCTTCAGATAGAATAAAAAATAAACTCCCACTAAATTACCGACCTGCCTTAAGTAGTGAAGGAGCATCTGACCCTAATGATGTTTACCAATGTAAAGGGTGTATACAGTATCAAGCTGGACAATGTAGATTATTTCAAGCTGTAGTAAATCCCGTCTATGTATGTAACTCCTTTGGTAAAGCAATTGCTAAAAGAGTAGCAGTAGATAAAACTACTGTGGAAATTGCTCCTCAACCTAATAGTACTATTTCACCTGATGATATTTTAGAAGAAAAAAGAAGGAGTAATAGAAGCACTACTTCTAAAAAGTTTAGAACTAAAGCAAACCGTAGAAAAAGACTAACAGGATTTAAAAATACTAGTAAGCGTAAGCGTAAAAGCAAATTCGGCCCTAAAAAGAGAATCAACCCTCCAGTTTTCGATACTAAACCTAATACTAATATAGAATTAGACCAAACTAATGTAGTAGACACAACCACACAAGTTACTACAGTACGGGAGGGTACTATATCTACAGGAACTTCTTCCGGTGGAGGATCTTCTTATTAGTTTTTAGTCTGATTAATTTTTCTTATCTTATAGTATGAAGTATAAAAATAGAGTTAGAAGAGTATTTAATACCTACTACGACTTCAGAGTCAGAATAGTAACTAAAGAAGTAGACCAGTCTATTATGAATAAAAGCTTATTTTTAAATATTATTAGAAACCTTAAAGAGATTGAAGATCGAAGAGACTTTATGAATGAGGAAATAGGATTAGATATGACTACTTACGAAGATAAATTCTTCGCTGTTATAGAAGATTTATTTAAAATGAATTTTAATAAAGCACAAATAGGCATAATACAGGCATATATTTACGAAGCAACCAGACCAGAAGACTGGGACGGTACAGTTACTATAGAGGTAAGCAAAAAAGATATTAAAACATTTGACTTAAAAACTCCAGAAGAGTTATGGTCAGTTCTACAAATTCTTTCTAAAGATTAGTTGCCTCCTATATTATTTATTCTTATCTTTATATATGTTAGAAAGGGTAAGAAAGCCGGTATGGAGCAAGTCCGGCGTCAAAGAATCCCGTAAGTCAATCGACAATTCACTACCTTTCAACATTTTATTAATAACTAAATTAAAATAAAGGTTTTAACTATGCAAGATTTAAAAATGATTCCTTGCCCTAAATGTGGCAACGACTTCCCAGAACTTAGAAAGACTCAATATAACTATCATGTATGTGTTAATTGCTCTACTACTAAACCTGTAGTAGGAATTACTACTGTAGAGGGTACAGGTGATCATACATACAATGATCTTATTATTATGGATCAGGATAGAGCTAGATCTATTGCTATCAAAGCAGCAGAGTTAACTGGAGGACCTGTACATATCGAGATGTTAGATCTAGATGTAGACGAATCAGCAGTATCCCAATCAGTAAAAGAAGCTGTAGGAACTGTATTAGAGGACGAAGAAACTCCTTATAATACTTTTGACCCTAATGAGGAAAAACAAGGTATAGAAGGAATAGATTACTAATGGCAAGACCGTCTAAAATATTAACGAAAGAAGATATAGTTAGAGCTCAAAATGTAACTAGATCTAATATGGCAGCAGCTAGATATCTACATGTGTCTTATAACCACTATAAGAAATATGCTAAGATGTATAAGAATGAGGACGGTATAAATCTTCTGGAAGCACATATGAATCAATCAGGAGAAGGAATTCCTAAGTTTGCATTATCAGGCAATAAAGAACTTCCTCTTTTAGACCTATTAGAAGGAAGAGTCCCTATAGAGCATTTCGATGCTAGAAAGATAAAAGCCAGGTTACTAAGTGAAGGTAAGTTAGTAGAGGTATGTGATAAATGTAACTTTGCTGAACGTAGAATTACTGATCAAAAAATACCCGTTATTCTTAATTTTAAAGATGGAAACAAAAAAAATTGGCACTTGGATAATTTAGAGTTCCTCTGCTATAATTGTTCGTTTCTTTATGCAGCATCACCGATAGAAGAGAAACGTGCAGAGGCAATGGAAGACTACGTTAAAACACGTGATGACGAACCTGATTGGGAACTAGATGAACACCACATTAATCACCTTAAGGAATTAGGGCTGTACGAAGAAGAAAAACCTGGGGATGAGTTTATCTCAAGACTATAATACTATTTATATACATGGAAAAGAAGAAAAATAATAAATTTTCTACTTGGAAGAAAAAAAAACCCCTTGAAAGAAAGGTAGCTGACGACTTAGTCAGACAATCTGAAAAAAATGAAAAGCTCAGAGAAAAAGAGATAGGAACATCCTTCTTAGACTTATTTTAAACTAAACATTTTATCATGAAAAAATTATTAATAACTATAGTTGTGTCTTTAGCTTCCACTTTTGTGATGGCTTTTACGTTAGCAGCTAGAAATGAAGTAGCAGTAGAAATAGAATTAGAACCAGAGAGGCCTTTGGCCTTATTAGAATTTACCCCAGAAATAAAAGCTTCAAGAATGGAGCTAGTAGCCAAAACTCATACTACATTCCTACATGAGATTGGCCTTAGAGAATCATCCAACAATTATCATGCAGTCAACCAATTCGGGTACTTAGGTAAGTATCAATTTGGTAGAAAAACTCTAGATGCTTTAGGCTATAGTAATGTAACCAACAGACAGTTTTTAGAGAACGAATCTTTACAAGAAGAAGCTATGTATGCTCTACTTACTCACAATAGAAAAGTACTTAGAAGACAAATAAGTAAGTATGTAGGTACTACAGTAGCAGGAGTTTATATTACAGAATCTGGTTTATTAGCAGCAGCTCATTTAGCTGGTCCAGGTAACGTTAGGAAGTTTCTTAGAAAAGGATATGAATTTAAAGATGGTAACGGTACTAAAATGACTTCCTACATAATTAAGTTCAGTAATTACAGGTTAGAGTTCTAACAATTACTACTATTTATAGGTATAGTTTCATTAATGCAGGTTACATACTTTTTAACCATAATACTTTAACTTATGCAGAAACTACCTACGATAGAAATTTCTGACTTTTATATTGAATTCATTGGATACGCATTATCTATATTGGTAATGTTGTGGATAAAAGATGCTATTGGATCTTTTCTAGAAGGATTAAAATTTAGAAATAACAAACACTTCCAAGAAGGAGATAAAGTGCTCCTTGAAGGTCAACAAGCTATGATAATTACTATAGGTTGGAAGCAAAGTGTATTTGGCGTATATGGAGAAAAAGGATATACTTGGAGATTTATACCTAATAATAAAATTGAGAGTCTTAAGTTAGAGAAAATAGTAGACCCTGACTTGCATCCTGA
>MEHZ011615931.1_pt1 | contig 11790 bp, 8 predicted proteins | sample 897221 | NCBI WGS metagenome assembly MEHZ01 (sample SAMN05514161, study PRJNA337945) | marine metagenome | isolation source: marine surface water | place: Arctic Ocean | collected 2007-12-13 | reverse complement strand
GCAACTCCGTGCAGCTCTTTTGAAACTTGATTCGGATGGTGCAAGTCCAGAGAACTATTTGAAAATGGACAAATCCTTCGGGAATGATATTCGATTTGCTTACATTGTCGATGATAAGGATACCAATTTCCTTGTCCTTGATTCAAGCGATGATGAAATTCATTTGGCTGGAAACAGAACAGATGCTTGGGAGATTTACTATGCAGGTTCACCGAACACTGCTCCAGTCCGAGCAGTTGGTGAGCATGAATTCGGCTGGTATCTTCTCGATTTAGATAATGACCACATTGCTGAAGGCTCAGATCCAATGAACTGGGATACAGATGGTGATTGGATGGTTGATTGGTTTGAAGTTCATGATGATGAAGAGGACGGTATCCGTGGCGACTCATCACCAATCCGATATGATTCACGTCAAACTGGATGATTTTCAATAACCGGTAAGCGTATGGTTCAAAGGCCAATGGCTCTAAGCATGTAAAAAGGGGGGCTGACATGCAGAAGGATTCAACCAACGGCCGCGGAATAATGCTCGTCCTTTTTTTCATTATGGTCTTGTCTCCGATGGGTCCAATGGCAGACGTTTTTGTCGGCTCTGCTGATGCTGCAGGCGTATCACGTCACATTTACTCACTGCATGATGGTTCAAGTGAATATGTTGCTCTCTACCAAGGTGCGAACCCCGACGTTGGGGCAATGGTCTCTCTTCCAAAGGGCGCTTTGGTCACCGAAGTATCGATGACACTTTCTGGTGCCTCTGCTACTGGGTGGAGTCAAACGGTTACCGATGACCGTGACGATTGGATCGAAGGTACAACCTCGGCGACTGACGCACGTAGTGGAGAATTGAGTCTTGCCTTTGCCAACCGTTCAACGACTTTCTTCCCACACGGCTACGATGAACTCGAAAATTCTGCATCAGATGCCTGGCTTGACAATGGTTCGTACGCCGTTCGTCAACCGCACACTTCGAACTCGACCGAAAGTAGATTCTCACAACAAGCTCTCAAGGCATCTTCGAATCTCATGAAACAAAGCCAAGGTGCAATTCTAAAGCATCACGATTGGCTCTTCATGTCAACTTGGAGTACTTCGACCTTCCAGAACATTGTCCATCGTCTTTACCCGAATAATGCTACGAAAGAATCCGTCATTACCCTCGACCAAGGCCAATGCACATTACCTACTCTCCACCCAAGTTCCTACTACGGTAGTTACGGTTTCCGAGATTGGACCATTACTGATGATGAGCGAATGTTTGCAATTCTCTCCGGCTATCGTTATCATTACTCCTCATCGGCACCGACGCAATACCATCGTGTTCTCGAGATGGATATCTCACGAGATGATATCTGGAAGTGCATCGATTCATACGATGTCTCACCACAGTATTCCGACTACACTGCAATTGCTTATGACCGAGTGACCGAAGATGTTTGGATTGTCCACAACGCACAACGCAGAATTGTACCTTATACCTTTGGAGACCAAGCCGATGGTCAATATACACGAGGACAAGACATGTATTCTTATTCTTCATCTTCAGGTAGTTCTTGGGAATGTGGAAAGTCTGGACAACAAGTTCGCGGATTAGAAGTGAATGAAACAACCTTCTTCATGCGTTGCCAGAAAGGTTCTTCAGGCCAAGATAAGGACCAACTTGAAGCTTGGACCATTTCAGGAAGTTCCACTTCTTTAGTTCCTCAAACTGGAATACGCCTGTTGTCAGCACTTGGATATGGTCTCCAATTTGACGGTTCACGATTCGTAACGGTTGACTGTGGATATTCCTCTTGGTCTTCAGCAACTTTGTATTACCGTGAATACGGTACTGGATGGCAATACAAAACTACACCCGCTCCTGGGACCACCACATGGTTGGGCCCTGTGACCGAATCTGGAGATCCCATTTTAAGCGTCAATGTGCAAACATATTGGTCCGCAGCTTCGATCGGTGACCGTGTTGATTATTGGGTATCTGCAGATAATGGCACCCATTGGGAATCCGTTGAATCCAATTCAACCATTCACTTTTCTTACCCGGGCACAGAATTGTTATGGAAAGCACAATTAATTGGCTCAACAGCAGTTTCTTGGTGGGTTGATGTTGAATATTCAACGGAATATGCCCCCGCAGGCACTTGGACATCTCCACCTCATACCACAGGTACGAAAGTGGGCAAAGTGAAGCCGAATTGGATTGCTGACGTACCTCCGGGAACCTCTATTGAGGTTCAGGTTTCAAATGATAACGGTTCAACATGGCTTCCTGCATTAAATAATCAGGAGGTTAGTTTCCCATCAACTGAGGCAGGAGATACCATTCGATATGCAGTGAGTTTAACGACCTCAGACATTTCCTTCTCACCTCTTATTGATTTGATCACACTTGAATATGAGGAAGGTTATCCTGACCGTCCGAAATTGGATATTGGCAACGATCTGATTTGGGATTGGGAATCTCTTCTCTTCTTGAATGAGTCCGCTGTAATTGCGAGCGACGAATCTGTGGTCAACGTAGATGTGAAGTACCAACCAACGCTTGTTCAAGCCTTTAACTCCATCATACCTCAGAATGGTGATGGAAATGTATTAATCCCTATTGCAGTGAAAGCAGCAACTTCTGGGCGAGTAAAAATATCGAATATTGATATTGCTTACCAGATGCAAACTCGGGCGGTTGACGCCTCGTTAGAAGGGGGTCTTCTTTCACCAGATGGTGTGTTCAGAAACCTTCAGGTTCGTATCGCTCCAGGTGACGAAGTCGACCGTGTTACAGAATCACTCATCGCTCTGAACAATTCTTACGGTGAAAACCCTGCATTCGATTGGCAACGGGGAGATACTTGCTCGGTAGTCAGTGATGCAGGAGGTATCGTTCAATTTGATGTAGCCAACTGCACATCGACGATGGATTCTCTCGGAATGGTATCCATCCGGATGCCAGTTTCAGTGAATTGGACCTGGGATGATGAAAGCAAGTTGCAAGCCCTCATTTCTGTTGATGATGATTTAGGTCAAGCAGTCACCGGTTGGGAAACTGAAGATTTAGACATCATTGTCGAAAACGATATTCAGTTGGATGGATTGCGTGTCTTTGAAGAAACCGGCAGAGAACTCTACTCGCAAGACTGGGTTCGTGGTGGTTTCAACCTCTCGTTCACAGGCAGTATCCATTTCCAAAATTCACAACTCACTCCGTTGGCAGGCCAGTTTGCTTTACGTGTGTTAGGGCAAAATGTCACCTATGATGGAGACCCAATTGGAGAACCTACTCTCTTGGCTCAAGAACAAAACCCTGCGTTTGGTGAATACAATCTTACGTTCCAATCACCACTTGAATCTGCTCCAGGTGGCATGGTCTTCTACGTCGAGGCAATCCAGATGCAAAACGGTTCGGTATATGCAAACCCGGGATACAATACCATTCGACTTGTGTTGGATGGAAACTCACCACTTGTACTCTTATCGACTCCTAATGATGGAAGTGAACGCCACGCAGGGCCTCCTTCACCAGGTGGTCAAGCAGTCAGCATCGTGATTCAAGATTCAGTTGACCCTCCGAATCAAGCGACCCTCAATTATTGGATTGGATGTAAAGCCGGCGTATCAATTGGTTGCAGTGATTACAACTTTGATGGTTTGCCAAATGCTGATGAATATGAAATGAAAACACTTACTTCACCTGATACCCAAACTGGAGGATTAAATATTTTTGACGGTCTTATTGATGATTCGATGCTTCAGCATGGCCAAAGCGTATCTTACTTCATTTCGGGCAAGGATGCTCAAGACAATGACATTGCCATGGGCGGTGGGCCAGTCTGCCCCGTCAGTAACATCGCATGCGGATATGTTCCTGGAGAAGTCGTTCCAAATTGGGACAATGATTTGGCGACCTATCGGATTCGAGTCGAATTCGAACCTGAACTCGACCTTGACAACTCAACCATTCTCGGTCACGATGATCAAACACCACTCCATCCAGGTATCCCATATACTGCACAAATTCTTCTGTCTGACCGCAACGGTTGGCAAGACATTCAATATATTCAACTCGCACTTGGTGGCGATTTTAATGATGATGAAACATCCATGTTCATCACTTTGACCAAAGGCGCAGATGGAGACCCGATTGCAGTTATCGAATCCGGGTCTGCAAACATTGCAGTCTCGAACCTCTACTCAAGCGTTGATATTGATGAAAATAATAACAGTATTATCAAAATCCTTGCACGATTCCAATTGACCTGGACGTTTCCTGAATCATTTGATACAAATGGGCTAAGTCAAATTATTCCAAAGGTAATGGTCACTGATTTACCTTGTAATGTGGGGGAAGAAACCCCCTGCTTCGAAGCAACTGCTGGCTTAGGGAACGATGCATGGAGCCTTGATAATGACTTTAGGTTTGATACCACGGAAGGTCATATTCGTGCTGTTGAATTACGAGATGGAACCAACCACTATAATTCTGATTTCAAAGAAACGCTCATCGGTGCTGGCCAAGCATTACGTGTCAATGGTCGAGTGCTCTTTTCAGAGGATGAAACACCTGCACCACCCGGTGCGTTTGATGTTGTTTTTGGAGATTACGATAACACATGGAAAACATCAACTCGTTCTGATGGAGAGTTTAGCCTCGATCTGTTGATTCCGTCGGTACCTTCTGGTCACCTTGACTTACGTCTTGAACTCAGTGATTTACCTGGTTTGGCTATGGATGAAACTCCGTCGGTTCAGCGGGTTCGATTAGCTGTAGACAGTTCACGACCGAATATTGCTGCTATTTCTTTGAATGAAGTTTCAGCTGGTTCCGACCTTTCGATTGGCGCTTGTGGCGATTTACTCGTCATGCTTGAAACAGTCGACGACCATGGATTTGACCTCTATAAGCCAGTCGTCTTGCATTATCGAGTTCGTGCAGGTGAAGCATCGATTTCACGAGGTAGTGTACCTTTGCCTGATACGACTCCTTTCGGCGAGCAATTTTTCTGGACAGGGAATCTCGACCTCACCGACTCTGGTTCAACGACACTTCTACCATCGTATATGGTCGATATCTGGGTTTCAGGTTCTGATTCAGCGGGTAATCCGTTCAATACTCTTGGTAATTCAATGAGTCAACCAATCGCCTCTTGGTCCCTGGCTTTGCTCGGGCCGAGTATTGACCTTGATGCAGCAACCAGTTTCTTTTCATGGGATGACCCAAGTCCAATTTCGGAACAAGCTGTAGAACTTGGCTTCGAAGTGCGCAACCTTGGAGGCAAAGGTGATGTGGCATTTGTATTGCAACGAGCAGTTGATGGAGGTTTCTGGCAAGATACCGCTCGTGTCGACCTTGTGGCCACTGCGGGTGCTGTAATCACGGGAACCCTCCCGACAGTCGCCAATGTCAAAGCAGGTGAAAATATCGAATTCCGTCTTCTTGTCTTGGTTGATGAAGTTGAAATGGACCGTAAAACGCTCGACCCACTGCTCATCAAAGAAGAAACTATTCGAGATGGTGAAGCCCTTGCCCTTCAGGCACAGGAAGGAACTTTCAGTATAGTGCTCTACCTCATTGCACTGGTCTCGCTCAGCCTTGCGATGTGGTTGTTAGTGGTGAATCGTCGGATTCGTTCGGGTGAATTAGAACCCGGTGTAGAAGACCAAACTGAGGATGTTCTCGAAGAGTTAAATCTTTCAAAGACGCTTCCTCAAATTGATATAAATATCCCTCCACCAATTGGATTGGTTCTTCCTCCACCGCAATCAGTTGCAGAGCCAGTTGCAGCACCTCCGGCCCTTGAAACTGCACGTGACCCACCACCAATTCCACCTACTGGCTTACCTCAGGGATGGACCCTTGATCAATGGAGCCATTTCGGATGGCAATACGTCGATGCGATGAAAAAGTGAGTTGTCGCTATGACTGAAGAAAAGGCTTCGGCCGTTGATGGCATGGTGACTATGCAAGAACGCATGGTCAATCTCATCAATCAATTGAGTATGCCCTTGATTGAAGTGAGTCTTGTCTTGAGCAAGCATATTGCTGGCCTTTCACGTTCTTTAGATGAACATATTAGTGCAACTCAACAAACGTTCCCTGAAACGGTGACCCATCCATGGCCAATTGAAACACCGGAAGGTAATGACCCTGAATTTAGTTTTGAACTTGAAAAAATATTCAAAATCATTGATGAAGACCGAATGGATATTCTCGCAACACTTGTTCGTGTCACACTTGTCGAAATTGATGCTTCTTTGGCAGAAGGATTACTGGCACTGCGCCCTTGGGAAGCCCTTTCACGCACCCAACTGGCCAAGGCAAAAGGCCCCGGGCAACTGTTCTCTCCGCTCGAAATACCGGAAGACTGGTGAGCAATGGGTTTGAAAATAGCGACCTGCACCGCACACCATGGAGAAGGGGGTTCGCATCAGTTTGGGGATGCTCATCGTTCTCATCTCTCCAATGCTTTCAGGCTGCATTGGCACGGATAGTTTTACGGATTTGGGTTTGAGACATGGAATCCCTGGTGGATTGACACTGGCTTGTCTTGATGATTCAACCTACACTTCAATGGTAATCGAAATTGATTATGAACCAGGCTACCAACCGGAATCATCATCCACTGATTTGTTGAAAGAACGTCTCGACTCGGTGTGTAAGAAGCCTCAAGGCATTGAACTCATATTCACCGAGACTGACTTTGTGAACGAAGATATTTGGGATGCAAATGATGTTCGCGCAACAGGCTGGGAGGAGAAGAGTCACGACCCAAGAGATGGTTCAACCCTTTATTGGCAAGTCATCTTCCCTGCTGGCGTCTATGAGGATGACAGTGTACTTGGAGTTGCAGTCGATGCATCGACCATTTCCATCTTCAAGGATTCAATTGATGATGCTGAAAACTTTCTTCGCAGGCCTTCTGCTGAAAAAATCGAAAACAGTGTTCTTATTCACGAATTCGGTCATCTGTTAGGCTTGGTTAACACAGTCTATACCTCACCAGAAGATCATGAAGACAGTGAGCACCCTGGCCATTCGAACAACGAAGATTCAGTGATGTATTGGGCAATTGAATCTTCGAGCATTGCGAATTTCTTTGATAATGAGTTACCCACCGAATTCGACATCGATGACAAAAAAGATTTGCAAGGGTTAGCCGATGGCACAATCACATGCACTGACCAATTATGGAAGCCTTAATCCGATTTGGCTGCAATTCGCTTCGTCGCCTCTCGCCATGCATCAAAGATCGAATAAAACCACAATCCGACCCAAAGTACGATGGTCAATGCAAGTGGAACTTGGAGCATCATCCAATCGAAAGCCTTGCGATGTTGTCGATTGAAATGCTGACCTAGGAAAAGGAACGGAATTGTGGCAAGAAGCGCAGTTACCAGAGGCCGCAAAGTTCCCCATGCACCGACTCCAAATGTGATTTCTCTCCAGATTTCACGCAATAATCGAATAGGGCGCCATTCGAGAAACCCTTTTTTCTCTTCTTCAGGGAGAATAAGCGTCATTTCTGAATGTGCCTCCATACTCCCCACTGTATCGTCGTGTTGGTTCTTATTTGTCAAGATGACGGACATTTAATCGGCACGAGTATCAAAAACCCCCATGACAAGGCAATGGCATGGCTCGGGTATTGGTGACTGGTTTTGAGCCATTTGGAACTCACCGGCGTAATATTTCGAGCGAAGTGGTGAGGGAATTACCTTCCAACATTCGAATGAACGACCCTTGGGCAGATTTGCGTCAAAAACCTGCCAAATCGCTCGACATCTCGATTGAAACGCGAGTACTCTCCGTAGATGAAGCAGGGTCGACCGAAATTGCATCTGCTCTCCACCAAGGCCAGAATTGGGATGCTATTCTTCATATTGGGCTATGTGAATCATGTCGAATTCCTCGTTTGGAAACGCTCGCACAAGACCGAATCGACATGCGGATACCCGACAATAAGGGTCGTCAAATAATGGAACAACCCATCACAGGGCAAGGTGACCTCTACGTCACAGTGCCGGCGCAATCGTGGATGAACCGTGACTGGTCGATGGAGTGCGAACTCTCAGTGGATGCCGGGTCGTATCTCTGTAACGAGACACTGTACCGAACCCTTTCTGCTCTCGAATCCACATCAAGCGTCGATGAATCAGTCATACCATGCTTATTTCTCCATCTTCCTTCACACGAAAATTGTTCACTGGCATCCGCTCTCGAACTGGTTCAAGAACTCCTTCAACGCATGATGTATCGACCAGTACTATCGGTAGTTGCAGCTTTAATTTCTCACGACGACCAATATCTCGTCGCTCGTCGCTCACCATCCGAAAGTCATGCGGGGGCATGGGAGTTTCCTGGGGGGAAGGTCGAGCCAAATGAAACTTTAATTGAGGCGTTAGAACGAGAAATCAAGGAAGAGTTTGGCTGGTATGTGGCATGTGAGAACCCAGTCGGCACCTGGTATCATTCGCTCAAAGATGTCGACATCGCTTTGCATGTCTTACCGACCTCTTTTCATGGCGATGCGCCTCATTTCGAGGATAAGGAATTGTGGACTGCGCACGATGCAATTGCTTTGAGGTCACTGGCAGATACCACGCCTCTTGATTGGCTGGGGAACGATGAGGCTGTTGTCGATTGGATGATACAAACTTCGTACTTGCCTACAACCAAGTAACCGCTTCACCATCTTCACCCATGGCATTGTCATCTTTGATCGAACGTGGGGTAATGTCTCGACCTTTATGCCAAGTCGCTGCTTCGAGCCAATCACCAAGATGTTCTCCTTCGAGTGTGACGGAGATGACTCCTCCAAGTGGCTGCTCATTCGGCAAAGGAAAGGCTACTTTTCCAACGATTGCTGCCTGGCGTAGCAAACGGAATTTGGTTTTCTGTCCATCGAAATCAACGGTCATTGCATCCAATGCAGTATCGAGTATTCGGTAGTCATGGAGTAATTTGAGAAATGTTTCAAGCGATATTTGTTCGGCACTCCATGTCACATTACTCGCCTTTCCAAGAGTTGGTTCATCGGATTGATTGTCTCTTGGGAATTCTGGGAATATTGCCAAGACTGCCTGTTCTACCTTTTGAGGAGAGTCTGCACCCCGCAACTCAGTTTCAATGAGGATACGCAAGTTTTCATTGACGCCGTTGAGGCGAAGCATTGGGTCTTGCATGAACTCGCCAACCATCGCTTGCACATGAACATGCCTTTCGTTGCGAAAAAGGGCGAAGAGGTGAAAGTCAAAGCCATGTTGGCAATGGTATGAGTGATGCAGAACCGTTGATTGCATCTGTCATTCCAGTCTTGAATGAGTCAGCATACATTGGCGCCTGTTTGGATTCACTGATTGCTCAAACTCTGCCTGCAGAACGCCATATAATTTTGGTACTTGATGGCGGTTCTGAAGATTCGACCTGCGATGAAGTGTCCAAAGCAATTGAACGAAGTAAAAAGGTCAATGGGCCGTCAATTGAATTACATTCCAATCCTAAAAAGCATGTTGCTGAAGCACGTAACCTCGCCCTTACCCTGCTTCCTGATTCCATTGAATACACCGTTGAAATGATTGGACATTCTACGGTTGAACCCGATCATCTCGAAATTCGCTTACAAGAATGGAGGCGTATTGAATCAACAACGACAGGACCTTTGGCTGCAGTTGGTATTCGAGTGAAACCAAGCGTAGGTGAACATGGAGTGGTCGAGGCTTGGATTGAAGCGACGCTTGCTTCTCCACTCGGGAGTGGCAGTGGACAATTCGATACTTTTTCCACTTCAGGTCCAACGAATACTCCTGCCTTCGCCATGCATTCACGCTTGGCATTGAAACAGATTGGTGGTTGGGATACATCCTACATCACAAGTCAAGACAGTGACCTTTCAATGCGTCTTCTTGAAGCAGGTTTTAGCATTCACCGAACACCAGCAACCAGTGTCCATATGGTGAAACGTTCGGGTTTGCTGAAGTGGTGGAAAATGGGCCATCGGTATGGCTTTTGGCGGATGAAAGTTTTACGAAAGCATCCGAAGCGAGTGAGTGCTCGGGAGTTTTTACCTTGGTTTGGATTGTTGACAACACTTGCACTCTGCTTTTTTCAAACTGAATTGGCTTTTATTCTCCCTGGCTGTTATTTCGCCGTACTCGTGATTGAAGGTATTCGCAGCAGTTTCATTTCAAAGCGTATTTCAACACTCTTCGGTGTTCCATTCTGCTTGCTTATGCTTCATTCGAGTTTTTCGGTTGGACTGCTTGATGGTCTCCTTCGTAAAGGTCGAGCATCCACTGACCGATGATGCAGGGCCATACAAGAGACGGCAACATACTTGAGTGAACGATTGAAGCGAGGGATGAGTACAATGGTGTCTGAGCGAACTGCAACAGCCCGTGGAGTTGCAGTGTTGCCATTGCTTCTCATGGGTGTGACTCACTTTACAGTTACTCCTCTCAAAGAAATGTTTGAAGTTGAACCGAAGCTCATGTACGGGTGGTATGGAATCGGCATCGTTCTTGGTCTACTTTTGTTTCGCAAAACTCGTACGGTCCATGATTATGAATTCCATCGTTCAAAAACTATGAAATCGATGAAAAAAGTCTACGAGGCGGAAGAAGCTGGTGTTTGGCAAACCGATGTACAACTCGACAGCAACCTCAGTCCAGAAGGAGAAAGAGTGCTTCTACAGCAAGTTTCCAGTATCGATAATGAACTTCCGGAACTCGAAATCGGTGAAGACGAACGAGTTGAAGTCGACCTTTTGCTTGAATCCGAACGGATTCGGAAAGCGAATCGAAGAATGACTGGTACTGAAACTTTTGATGACGAAGTTGTGGATTCGACCATTGGTGCGACCCGTAAGAATTCCCCTATGGATTCATTTCTTGATATGTTGAGTCGGATGTTTGGCCGAGGTGATGCTGACCAACGGCGTGAAGAAAAGAGGCAGCAAACCCTCCGTGCTGCGGCTTCAGCAGCACCGGTCACTGCACAACGTCCAGTTGCTCCTATACGTAGCGTCACATCTTCGAATGATTCTGAACTGACACTCACCTCGATGACTGATGATGGTGAAGTGGAATCGGTCATGTCCGAAACAGGAAATACGCTTGTGGATGCCGTTCAAAATCAAGCCCAATTTCAAACCAAACCTCAAACTGAGAAGGTCTATGGTTTCGACTCCAATGCGCCGGCTGAACAATCGACCGAAAGTATCGAATCAATGGCCATGCTGTCTATTCCTCAATACGAAACGTCCCAACCAACCGAAGTCATTGTCTCTCCAACTGGCTCATTGTGCAGGGGTTGTAATGCAACCATTCCGGTGTCAGAACAGTTTTGTCTACATTGTGGTCTTGACGCTTGAAAAGAGCCTTCTCAAGCGAGATGTTGAAAGAGGTCCTTGATGCCCCTCGTTTTGTTGGGTGAGTGCTATGTCGGAAAAGCGAGATTATTACGAAGTCTTAGGCGTGGCAAAAGATGCCTCTTCTGCCGACCTCAAAAATGCATTCCGGAGTCTTGCACGAAAGTATCATCCCGACCGTAGTGAAGAAGAAGACGCTGAAAACATGTTCAAAGAAATACAGGAGGCGTATGCAGTCCTTTCTGATAATGAAAAGCGTGCTCAATTTGACCGATTTGGTCATGGTAGTGCTGGCGGTTCACCGTTTGGTGGATTTGGTGGTGGCGGATTTAACATCAATTTAGAAGATATAATGGGTGGCGATTTCTTTTCCAACATCTTTGGTGGCGGTGGTGGCGGTGGTGGCGGTCAAAGTTCACGACGTCGTGGCAGC
>MEHZ011523082.1_pt1 | contig 11790 bp, 9 predicted proteins | sample 897221 | NCBI WGS metagenome assembly MEHZ01 (sample SAMN05514161, study PRJNA337945) | marine metagenome | isolation source: marine surface water | place: Arctic Ocean | collected 2007-12-13 | reverse complement strand
AGCCAAAGCCAAAGCCAAAGCCAAAGCCAAAGCCAAAGCCACGTCCATGTGGACGGCGATGCGCCTGATGATCCGCTCGGTCATAGCCACGGTCTCAGCCACGATCTCAACGACGAGCAGTGACGCGCGGTCGGTAACGATAATCCCTGGGGCGGGCCCGAAGTGGGCCAGGAGCGGATCGTGCTGTTGCCGGTCTTGGCAGGGACGGTCAAATGAGTTTAAAAACGAGTCAGATATCAACCGCCCCACCCAGTTTGCGTGCGGGTTTGAACCATAAGAACAAGGATCGGGATCGATGACGGACGACAACACGAAAAGTGCAATCGTATCGGATGAAATGGCGAAGAAATTTTCCTCCGAAAAGGAAACACCTTACGTCCGTTGGGTGCGCGATCAGGGCCTCGATATCATTGATTCCGTCTATGTGAAGAACCTCTACACGGTCGATCTAAAACCGTGGGCACGTCGCGAAGGCAAGGGTGTTTATCTCAATCATGACGCCTCACGCACGACGAACGATTGCTATGTCTGCGAGATCGATCCCGGCAAGAAACTGGCGCCGCAGCGCATGCTGTTTGAAGAAATGATCATGATCCTGTCGGGCCGTGGCTCGACCAGCGTCTGGAACGACAAGGGTGAGCGGATCACCTTTGAATGGGGCCCCGGCGCGCTATTCGCGATCCCGCTCAATTGCTGGCACCAGCATTTCAATGCATCGGGGAAGGAGCCGGCCCGCTTTGTCGCCGTCACCAACGGCCCGCCGATGTTCAACGTGTATGAAGAACCTGAGTTCGTCTTCAACACTGCCTATGATTTCAAGGGGCGCTTCAACGGAGAGCCCGACTATTTCGCCGCGAAGTCCGAGACCGAGGGTTTCAAGCTGGTCACGAACTTCGTGCCGGACGCCGTCAATCTGCCGCTGATTACCGCGAAAGAACGCGGCGCCGGCGGCGGGCATATCCGTTTCAACTTCGCCAAGAGTTCGATGAACGCACATATTTCGCAGTTCCCGATCGGGACCTACAAGAAGGGTCACCGGCATGGCCCCGGCGCGCATGTCATCATCCTGTCGGGTGAAGGCTATTCGCTGATGTGGCCGGATGGAGAAGAGCCGCGTTACTATCCGTGGGAAGTCGGCACCATGATCGTGCCGCCGAATATGTGGTGGCATCAGCATTTCAACACCGGGCCAACGCCGTCGCGCTATCTCGCGTTCAAATACGAAGGGGTGGCTGTGCGCAACGCGCAGGGTGTGCCGAAATCCTGGATTTCGTCCCGTATCGGCGGCGATCAGATCGACTATGCCGATGAAAGCGAATTCGTCCGCTCAAAGTTTACCGATGCGCTCACAGAGCAGGAACTCGTGCATGACATGGATCAGTTCTATGAGGCCGAAATCCCTGACCTGCCCCCCAAACCGGTTGCTGCTGAATAGCGGATTGTCTGCGCTTCGTCGCGAGTCGCCAAAAATCTGAGGAACGTATTTGATGTCGGCTTGGAACGAGATGGTTTTCGACGCGGCAGCGGATGGCCATATTCGCGAGGAGCTGGATCTCGCGCGGCACCCCCCATGGCACGGTGGATAATGTGCTGTGCGTGCATTCGCTGCGGCCGAACACGATGCGGGGCCACATAACCCTGTACCGCTCGATCCTGCCAATACGCTGCCGATCTGGCTTCAGGAAACCATCGGGTCCTACGTCTCGATCCTCAATGATTGCGAATATTCGCTGGCGAATCACTCGGCCAATGCGCGCCACCTGATCAGCGATGCGGCGCGAGCCGACACAATCGAAAAAGAATTGCATGCCCACCGCCCGCAGGATGCTTTTGTCGGCGGGGAACTGGCGCTGCTGCAATATGCCGAAAAACTGACCCCGTCGCCGGCGAAAATGCAGGAGAGCGATATCGTCCCCGTGCGCGAAGCCGGTATAGATGATGCCAGGTCCTCGAAGCTAACCAGATTGTCTGTTATGTGAACCGGAGCCTCAACGGCTTGGGCGTGACGACCGATGGTGATATCGTGGGCTATTACGCCGGGGACGATAATACGGCATAAAGCCCTCACAGTTGTTTCCACGGCTTTTTCCTGCATGTTGATCCGCGCACCCAGAGAACCCAGATGACGACGGCGCGCGTCAAATCAATCGATCCCGCTGCCATCCCGATCTTCGATATCGGCCTTCCTGAGTGAATATTTTCTCTGGCTTTCGGTGGTCGAACTGTATTCGCTGATGTAGCCGTGGGCTAAAAGTCATGCACAACAGGGACGATGAATGACACAGGATACGACACCGGTTCTAATTTCCGGCGGTGGGCCGGTTGGCCTTGTGCTGGCGATAGAGCTCGCGGGGCGGGGCGTGCGCAGTATTCTGGTCAATACCGAGCCGACGACGGCCGTTCACCCGCAGGGCAATACCCATAACGCGCGAACGATGGAGCATTACCGGCGTCTCGGGATTGCCGACAGGGTGCGTGCGGTCGGGTTGCCGCAGGATCTGACCACGGATGTGATCTATCTGACCCGGTTCACCGGACACGAATTTGCACGTATTCCGATGCCGTCCTCGACAGAGAAGAAGCGCCGTATTGCCGCGCGCGATATGTCGTTCCTGACGCCGGAACCGATCCATCGCTCATCGCAGTTTTATGTCGAGACCGAACTTTTTGCCCATGCTGAAACGCTACCCGAGATCGGTCTACGGTTCGGCTGGGAGCTGATTGCCTTCGATCTGCAGGATGACGGCGTCCTGTCGACCATCCGGAACGCCGAAACCGGCGAGACCGAAACGATCGCCAGCCGGTGGCTCGCCGGGTGTGACGGTGCGCAGGGCTATACCCGCCGCGCGCTAGAAATACCCTACCGGGGCGAAGGCGGCGACGAGGTCGCGTTCTTTATCGGTCGCATGCTGTCGGTCTATATCGACGCGCCGGGCATCTACGATGTGATGAAGGTGGATCGCGTATGGCAGTACTGGACCGTCAACGGTGATGGCAGGATGTGCATCGTTACCCTCGACGCTAAGGGCAAGTTCGTTGTTCTGACCAGGTACCCGGAATCTGGGGAACCGGATGAGGCGGACATCATCCGCGATATTCGCAATGCCATGGGCGCAGAGATCGACATCGAGATTATCTCAGTCCGGGAATGGACCGCGGGCAACGCGCTGGTCGCTGACCGATACGGCGATGACCGGGTGATGCTCGCGGGAGATGCCGTGCACCTGTTTACGCCGACCGGCGGGTTCGGCATGAATACCGGCATCGAGGATGCGGTCAATCTCGGCTGGAAGTTTGCGGCGGTTCATCATGGCTTTGCGCCCGAGGCGGTACTGTCGACATATGAGACGGAGCGTCGGCCAATCGGTATCAGGAATACGCAGTCATCGCGCAAACTGGCGAGCGATGTAGCCACGATCGAGGTGCCGGAAGCGCTTGAGCAGGACACCGAGGAGGGCGTGCGTGCCCGTGCCGAACTGGGCCGGCATCTGTCGGGCTTTACGGAAGAATTCGCCTCACTCGGCATTCAGCTTGGCGCACGCTATGACGCATCACCCCTGATCGTCGCCGACGGCACGAACCCGCCGCCGGATTCTGCCGTCGATTATGTCCCGAGCGCCTGCCCCGGCGGACGGGCTCCGCATGTGTGGCTGGATGACGGCGCGTCGATTCACGATCGGTTCGGGAAATGGTTCACGCTGCTGAAGTTCGGGATGGCAGATACCAATACGGCCTCATTCGGAGCCGCGGCTTCGGCACAGAATGTACCGCTCGACATCATCGATATCTCCGAACAGGCAGCGCGTGATTTGTATCAGTGTGGCTTCGCGCTGATCCGGCCGGATCACCATGTCGCCTGGCGCGGTGATGCGCTTCCAGCGGACGCGGCGGCGCTTATTCGCCAGGTTTCAGGGAACAATCTGTAAGAGGACCCTGAGCGACCCCTTATAGAGATCAGACCAGCGTTGCTTCAGTCGCGGCTTTCATTTCGTCTTCTGTGACACCGTCGGCGAGCTCGACCAGCGTAAGCCCGCCTTCAACAACATCAAAAACACCAAGATTGGTGATGATGCGGTCGACCACGGCGCGCCCGGTCAGCGGCAGCGTGCATTCTTTCAGCAGCTTGGACTCACCGGCCTTGCTGGCGTGATCCATGACAACGATGACGCGGCGGACGCCGGCGACGAGATCCATCGCGCCGCCCATGCCTTTGACCAGCTTGCCCGGAATCATCCAGTTGGCAAGATCACCGTTCTCGGCGACTTCCATCGCGCCGAGGATGGCCATATCGATCTTGCCGCCGCGGATCATCGCGAAGGACTGGTCGCTGCCGAAATAGGATGTGCGATCCATTGCCGTGACGGTCTGCTTGCCCGCATTGATGAGATCCGCGTCGATCTCGTCCTCGGTCGGGAAGGGGCCGATGCCCAGCATCCCGTTTTCGGATTGCAGCGTCACGTCGACGCCTTCGGGAATATAATTACTCACCAGCGTCGGAATACCGATGCCGAGGTTCACGTACCAGCCGTCCCGCAGTTCTTGCGCTGCGCGTTCGGCCATCTGATTGCGATCCCACATATCTCTGATCCTTCCCTTAAGCCGCTCTGACGGTACGCTGTTCGATGCGCTTTTCATGATCGCCCTGGATCAGCCGGGTGACATAGATGCCCGGTGTGTGGATCAGGTCGGGGTCCATCGAGCCGGTCGGGACGATTTCTTCGACTTCGGCGATGCAGATCTTGCCGCAGGTCGCCGCCGGTGGGTTAAAATTCCGGGCGGTCTTGCGGTACATCAGGTTGCCTTGTTGGTCACCCTTCCAGGCCTTGACGATGGACAGGTCGGCCACCAGGCCACGCTCCAGAATGTACTGCTCGCCGTCGAACTCTTTCTCTTCCTTGCCATCGGCAATCACGGTGCCCACACCGGTCTTGGTGTAGAAGCCCGGAATGCCCGCGCCGCCTGCCCGCATGCGTTCGGCGAGAGTGCCCTGCGGGTTGAATTCAAGCTCAAGCTCATCGGCCAGATACTGGCGCATGAATTCGGCATTTTCGCCGACATAGGACGAGATCATTTTTTTGACCTGCTTGTTCTCCAGCAACAGACCCAGGCCGAAATCGTCGACCCCGGCATTGTTCGACGCGACGGTCAGGTTCTTCGTACCCGCATCGCGGATGGCGGCGATCAGTAGTTCGGGAATGCCGCACAGGCCGAAGCCGCCGGCCGCGATCGTCATACCGTCTGCCAAAACGCCGTCCAGCGCTTCTGCGGCGGAGCCGTATACCTTGTTCATCACCCGTTTCCTTCAAATTTCCCGATTTGTAACAACGCACCCCGCGGGGCACAACCGCGGCGGACACTCAATCGGTGCGTCAGATTACCGGCGGCCCATTTTCCATTGATACTGACCGGCTTGTTTCACATTTATAGTAAAGGCTTATAATCCTTGCATTCCCGCCAGTAGAGGTTACAAAACCGCCAAATACGACAGGCCGCTTTGTATTTCAGGGCGGTTCAGTGTGTCCCGAACCATGACCGACCCGATAACCGGACCCACGAGACCCGTATTCCGAAAGACAAAGAGATGACTGACTTCGAAGGTGTCGTGCCGGCGCTTGGCGCAGCGTTGACCAACCGCAATTACGAGACCCTAACCCCCGTACAGCAGGAAGTTCTGGCCCCCGAGCTGAAGGATGCCGATATGCTGGTATCGGCCCAGACCGGCTCCGGCAAGACCGTCGCATTCGGTCTGGCACTGGCGCACACCCTGTTGGGTGAGGCCGAGCGGTTTCATCACACGAACGCACCGCGGGCGCTGATTGTCGCGCCGACGCGCGAACTGGCGCTTCAGGTCAAGCGCGAGCTCGAATGGCTGTATGCAGAGACCGGGGCTGCTTTTGCGTCCTGCGTCGGTGGCATGGATATGCGCACCGAACGTCAGATTCTCGGGCGTGGCGTTCATATTGTCGTCGGCACACCGGGCCGTCTGCGCGATCATATCGAACGCCGCTCGCTCGATATGCGCAGCCTGCAGGCCGTCGTGCTCGATGAAGCCGATGAGATGCTCGATCTCGGTTTCCGCGAAGATCTTGAATTCATCCTGGATGCCGCCCCGCCCGAACGCCGGACGATGATGTTCTCGGCGACCGTGCCGCGGATGATCGCGAACCTTGCAAAGAAATATCAGAACAACGCCGTTCGCGTGAAAACCTCCGCCGAACAGGAGCAGCATGTCGATATTGAGTACCGCGCGCTGACCGTCGCCAGTCACGAGCGGGAAAACGCGATCATCAATGTGCTGCGCTATTACGAAGCCAAAAGCGCCATTGTGTTCTGTGCGACGCGGATGGGCGTCAACCGGATGACCAGCCGGTTCACCAATCGCGGGTTTTCGGTCGTGGCGCTGTCTGGTGAGCTGAGCCAGGCCCAGCGGACCCACGCCCTGCAGGCCATGCGGGACGGCCGGGCACGGGTGTGTATCGCGACCGACGTCGCGGCACGAGGGCTCGATCTGCCCAATCTCGGACTGGTTATCCATGCGGATCTTCCGGAAAACAGCCAGGGTCTGCTGCATCGCAGCGGGCGGACGGGTAGGGCGGGGCGCAAGGGCACCAGCGTTCTGATCGTGCCGCATAACCGGCGCAAACGGACCGAAAGGTTGTTCTATGACGCGCATATCGATGCCGAATGGGCCAATCCGCCCTCGGTCGAGGAAGTCATCGAGCGGGATGATGCCCGTCTGCTCGAAGATCCGGTTCTGGTCGAAGCGATCCGGGACGACGAGAAAGCCTTTGTGACCGAGATCCTGGCCCGGCATTCGGCCGACCAGGTCGCGGCCGCCTTCGTCCGTCAGTACCGCGCGGGACAGTCGGCACCGGAAGACCTGCACGATAACGCACCGACGGGCGGGCGCGATGATCGTAGTGGTGGTGGCCGATATGACCGGCAGAATGACCGGCCAGCACGGGATGGCGATCGGGAACGCAGCCGTCCGCGGCGCGATGATTTCGAAGGCGGCATCTGGTTTTCGCTGTCGGTCGGCCACAAAGAGACGGCGGAGCCCCGTTGGCTGCTGCCGATGCTATACCGGGTTGGCAATGTCGACAAAGGCGGGATCGGCGCGATCAAGGTCTACAACAGCGAGTCCCACGTTGAAATTGCCCCCGGCAGCGTCGATAAATTCGTTGCATCGCTAGGCCCCGACGGGGTGATCGAAAAAGGCATCGTTGTGAAACGGCTCGATGGTCCGCCGCCCGAGATCAAAGAGAAACGCGAATCCTTCGCCAAGAAGAAGCGCTTTGGCGATTCCAAGTCCGGCCCGCGCGGTCGTTCTGACCGTGGCGATCGTGACGATAGGCCGCGCCGGCCGGCAACCGATGCGCCGGCCTATTCCGGGGATGATAAGCCCTGGGATAAACCCCGCGCGAAACGGGACGGCGATGATGGCGGTGCCGGCGCCCGGCCCGGCAAACGCGATTGGGAGAAGCCTGCTGAAAAAAGTAGCAAAGCCAAGGCTGAAACCAGCGGCGATTCCCGGAGTGATTCCAGAGGCGATTCCGGGGGCGAAAACCGCGCCGACGGATACAGAGGCAGACCCGGTAAGCCTGCGCATGGCAAGCCGCCTTCCGGGGCGCCAAAGGGCAAAAACCCCGGAAAGTATGCCCGCAAAGCCCGTGCCGAAGCGGGGGGAGATGAGCGCCCCGACCGTTCCGGCGCCGGTGCAGCAGAACGCCCGACACTGAAGAGCAAGAAGCCCTATAAGGCCGGTAAATCGAACTTCAAGAAAAAGAGCGGCAAGCCGCGTGGCGCCTCTTCTGACGGGTTTAGTCCGCGAAAACGCAAGATCACCTAAAACGTAGCGGAACAGGGCCAGCCACCCGGCGTGCTTTTATGCGCCCGTTGATGACCTGCGCCCGGATGACGTGTTATAAGTGGTCAGGATCATTTCGAACAAACGGACGGTGAAGCAAATTGACTGATATGAGTTACGAGGCGCCTGAGACGCTGGACGCGGCCGTCGGCCTGCTGGCGGGCGAGAGCGGACAGGTAAAGGTGCTGGCGGGCGGAACGGACGTACTTGTTCAGATCCACGCCGACATGATCGAGCCCGACGTTATCGTCGATATCAAGAAAATCGCCGAGATGCGCGAAGTCACCAATGAAGACGGTGCCTGGCGCTTTGGCGCCGCCGTTACCGGCAAGGAACTGATGGACCACCCCGGCTTCAATGCCGCCTGGCCCGGTATCATGGATGGTGTTCGCCTGCTCGGCTCGGTCCAGGTGCGCGGCCGCGCGACCGTGGGCGGCAATGTGTGCAATGCCTCGCCGGCGGCCGACAGTGTCCCGCCGATGATCACCGCTAAGGCTGTGGCGACTGTCGTCGGTCCGAACGGCACGCGCGAGGTTCCCGTCGAAGACATCGGGATCGCCCCCGGCAAGACATCGCTGGAAGCCGGCGAGTTCGTCGTCTCGTTTCAGCTGCCCAAACGCCCGGCACGGTCGGGAGATGCCTATCTGCGCTTCACCCCGCGGACCGAAATGGACATTGCCGTCGTTGGCTGTGCCGTCAACCTGGCTTTGGACGATGCCGGTATCTGCACCGATGCCATCGTGTCGCTGGGTGCGGTCGCGGCACGGGCGCTGATTGTGGATGCCGCCGCCAAGGCGCTGATCGGCACGACGGTCGACGATGCCGCGATGGAGGTACTGGCCGCCGCCGCGAGTGCGGCTGCAACCCCGATCGACGACAAACGTGGCACCGTTGAATTCAGAACCGAAGTTGCCGGCGTGCTGGCACAGCGCGCCGCCGCAATCGCGCTGGAAAGGGCGAAATCCTGATGGCTAAACAATATGTAAACACCACCGTCAACGGCGACCAGATGGAGGTTCTCTGCGATCCGACGCAGACACTGCTGGACGTCCTGCGGGACGAACTGGATATGACCGGCACCAAGGAAGGCTGCGGCACCGGCGATTGCGGCGCCTGCAGCGTGATGCTGGATGATGTACTGGTCTGCTCCTGCCTGGTTCTGGGCATTGAGGCCAACGGTAAATCCGTCGAGACCATCGAAGGCATGGCTACGGGCGAAGATCTGCATCCCCTGCAGCGGAAGTTCATCGACCATGTCGCACTGCAATGCGGCATCTGCACGCCGGGCCTGCTGATCGCGTCGAAAGCGCTGCTGGAAGAAAACCCGGACCCGACCGAAGAAGAAATCCGCTACTGGCTGGCAGGCAATCTCTGCCGTTGCACCGGTTATCACAAAATCATCGAGGCGGTACAGGATGCCGCCGCCGAAATGAGAGGGAACTGACCTATGGGAAGAGCACCTTCACCTTTTGCGACCAAGATTCCGTACGAGAAAAAAGATCTCAAGATTGTCGGCACGAACCCGACCGATCGCGGCGATGCCGTTGACAAGGTCACGGGACGTGCCCGCTATGCATCGGATATCAGCCTGCCGGGACAGCTGATCGGCCGCGTGCTGCGCAGCCCGCATGCCCGCGCCAACATTCTGTCGATCGACATCTCCGCCGCCGAGGCACTGCCGGGCGTAAAGGCGGTCGTCACGCGCGACGACTTCCCGGACATGGCCGTCGAACACGCGGCATCGGGTGAATTGATGGTCAATTTCCGCGATGTCACGCGGAACATGATGGCGCGCGAAAACGTGCTGTATGACGGTCATCCTGTTGCCGCCGTTGCGGCCACCAGCGATGCCATCGCCAAACAGGCGGTGAAGCTGATCAAGGTGGAATACGAAGTTTTGCCGCACGTGATTGATGTGCGCGACGCAATGAAGCCCGATGCACCGATCCTCCATGAAGACCAGTTCACGAAGGGTGTCGAGCCGAAGCCGACCAAGCCGTCGAATGTCGCGGCACGGCTGGAAAGCAAGCTCGGCGATATCGAAAAAGGCTTCGCCGAGGCGGAGATTATTATCGAGCGGGAATTCAACACCAAGCCGGTCCACCAGGGCTATATCGAGCCGCAGGCAAGCATCGCCAATTACACCGAAGGCGGTCTCGCCGAGGTGTGGACGGGCACGCAGGGGCATTTCGTTTTCCGCGCGCAGATCGCAAAACTTTTGGCAATGGACCTGTCGAAGGTCAAGGTCATCCCGACCGAACTTGGCGGTGGCTTTGGAGGCAAGAACAACGTTTATCTCGAACCGCTGGCCGTCATGCTGTCCAAAAAGGGCAAGCGTCCGGTCAAGATGGTGATGGACCGGGACGAAGTGTTCCGAGCCACCGGCCCGACATCGGGCACCAACGTGAAGGTTAAAATGGGCTGCACGCGGGATGGCCGTATTACGGCCGCCCAGGCGGAGCTGAACTATCAGTCCGGCGCTTATGCGGGGTCCTCCCTGCCGCTGGCGACCATTACAGTGTTCACGCGCTACGATCTGGAAAACGTCTCAGTGGTTGGTCATGACGTCACCACCAACCGGCCCAAGGTTGCGGCCTATCGTGCGCCCGGGGCACCGATGGTGGCCTTTGGTGTTGAAACTGTTATCGATGAGATGGCGCGCGAATGCGGCATCGATTGTATCGATTTCCGGCTGCTCAATGCCGCCAAGGAAGGCACCCAGACTCATTTCGGGCCGAAGCTTGGCCCGATCGGTTATATCCAGACGCTGGAACGTGCCAAGGTACACGCCCACATGAGCGAAAAGCTCGGCCCCAATCAGGGCCGCGGCGTCGCCACGGGTTTTTGGTTCACGTTGGGGGCGGAAACGTCTGCGACCATCAATATCGGCGAGGACGGCACCGCGACGCTGATCTTCGGTACCGTTGATGTCACCGGCGGCTCGCGCAGTGCCTTCGCCATGATCGTGGCCGAGGAACTGGGCATTCCGTATGAAAAAGTGCGCACTATGTCGGGTGATACGAGCGCACTCGGCTTCAACTTCATGACCGCGGGCAGCCGTGGCACGGCTGCGGGCAGCATGGCCGCCGTCACCGCGACACGGAAAGCTATTGTGCGGATGTGCGAGATCGCCGCCCGCAAGTGGGAGGTCGAACCCGATCAGGTTGTTTGGGACGACGGCAAGGCCCGTCCGGCCGGCGCCAACGTGGGCGATTTCGCGCCGATGTCGGTCGCAGAGCTTGCCAAGGAAGCTGCCTGGTTCGGCGGCACGATTGCGGGTCATGCCGAAATCAACGTCGCCCAGGGCGGCCCCGGTTTTGGCACGCATATCGTCGATGTCGATGTCGATCGCCGCACCGGTGCGGTCAAGGTGTTGCGCTACACGCTGATCCAGGATGCCGGCAAGGCCGTGTACCCCCAATATATCGAAGGCCAGTTTCAAGGCGGGGCTGTGCAGGGCATCGGCACGGCGCTGAATGAGGAATACATCTATAACGACAAGGGTGTGCTCGAAAACGCCGGGTTCCTCGATTACCGTATCCCGGTTGCCTCCGACGTGCCGTTCATCAACACGGAAATCGTCGAGGTGCCGAACCCGGATCACCCTTATGGCATCCGCGGTATCGGCGAAGTGCCGATCATCCCGCCGCTGCCGGCCATCGCCAACGCGATCCATGACGCCATCGGCATCCGCATGCGCGACCACCCGATGTCGCCGCCGAAGGTGCTCAAGGCGCTGAAGGATCAGATGATCGAAGACGCAGCCGCGCAGGTAACCGCGGCGGAGTAAACGAACTATCGTCAAGAGATGGGATGAACGGGAAGGGCCGGAGCAATTTCTTCGGCCTTTTCTTTTGCGCGCAACGCGTCTTAAGTGACACGAGACGACAGGAGAATATTCGATGCCCCGCCTTCAACCCGTT
>MEHZ011424850.1_pt1 | contig 11798 bp, 7 predicted proteins | sample 897221 | NCBI WGS metagenome assembly MEHZ01 (sample SAMN05514161, study PRJNA337945) | marine metagenome | isolation source: marine surface water | place: Arctic Ocean | collected 2007-12-13 | reverse complement strand
TGCTTTGAAGAAGCTGTTACAACATTAGGGAATGAAGTATTTCAGTATAAAATTAGAGAAAACTACCTTTCTTTAGAAGGTACTTCTACAGGAAGCAGTGCAAATAAGAAGCTGATAAACCCTACCTTAGAAAGAATAGTAAATATAAGTAAAAATTACGGTACGGAAGCAGAAGTAGGAGGCTTTGTAACAAGATATACAGGATCTCTTCAAATGACCGCTTCTAGACAAGAATATGATTTAGATGAATGGGCAGTAGATAACAATGTAATTGGATCTATAGAAGTAAGAAGAGTATTCTATGAAGCTCCTCCCGCTATTTTAAGGTATTTTGACCCATATGCAGGTACTGGAACAGGAGTACAGTCGATGATGGATGCTTTTGACTTTGGATCATACAGTCCCGGTGTTAACTTTTTGTTAATGCCTGCCTCATATGACTTATTAAAAGTACAAGCAATAGAATTTAATGATCAAATTAGAAGATCTACTTACAGCTTTGAACTTGTTAATAATAAGTTAAAGATTTTCCCTATTCCTAAAACGAACTCTAAGTTAAGGTTTGAATATTATAAAGTTAACGATAAAAAAGCTGCATCCCTACTAGAGGGTAGTAGTTTGATAACTAATATAGCAGAAGTACCTTATTCTAACCCTATATACAGTAATATTAATAGTGTGGGTAGACAATGGGCATTTAAGTATACTTTAGCATTAGCAAAAGAGCTACTTGCTTACATAAGAGGTAAGTACCAAACAGTCCCAGTACCAGGAGCAGAAGCTACCCTTAATCAAGCTGATTTATTAACAGATTCAAGAGCTGAGAAGGAAGCCTTAATAACGGCTTTAAGAGAACAGCTAGATCAGACATCTAGACAAGCTCAATTAGAAAGAAGAGCAAATGAAAGTGAAAATTTAAGGAAAACTCTAGGAGATGTACCTATGACTATATATATTGGATAATGAAACTTAAAGATATAATACTTGGCGAAGCAATATACACACCTTACCGTGCAATGGTACAGGTTATTAGCAGAGATACCAGTCCTTCTGTGCTAGCTGACTTAATACGAGCGTTACCGGGTGTAACTACGTGTACTATAGCAGGTTCTGACGGTCCGGCTAGTAAGTATACATTCAAAGTAAAGATAATAACTCAGAAACCATCTTCTGAAGCTTTTGCTGCACTTAAATCTAATGCAATGAGTAAGTACACTGAAATTAATGCGTTTAAAGTAGCTACTAACTCAGTAGAACGTATGAAACGCCCAGGAGAATACTAATATGATATTTGGATCTAATAGAGACTTCGACTTACTCGTTAATATTAACAGAGAACTACTACAAGATATAGTAGAACAAGAGATTTTGTACCATAAACTAAGTTTAGAGGATACAGACGTTAATCTATACGGTGAAGCTTTACAAAAATCCTTCTGGAATGCTGTAAAACTTAATTGTTTAATAACTAGAGGTGACCAAGTCATCGACATACAAGAGTTTGGTCCTGATTTAGGCAGAGAAGCATCATTTGCTTTCTTAAGAGAGGATTTAAAAGATAGTTCAGTAATACCAGAGGTTGGAGACATAGTAGAATGGCATAATGACTTCTATGAAGTAGATACAGTTAAAGAAAACCAGTTATTTATGGGTAGAGATAATCAATATAACTTAAGTTCCTATGGAAGCGGGTTTGGATCTACTATATCTATTGTAGTTGACTGTCATTTAACAAGAGCAGACAAAGTAGGAATAACAGAAGTAAGATAATATGGCACAAAAACCTCTACTCCCTAAAAGTCAAGACCAACTGGCACAAGATAGTATAACAACCTATACTAATCCCGATACTAACTCTACAATCAGCCCTAAAGAGGGTCTAGATCAGAGCACCAACAGAGGAAATCAAGTATCTATGCTTGATGATAATGTAGAAACCTATAAAGTAGGTATAAAAGAGATAGACTCAGCTATTCACTACTACTTTAATGAGGTACTTAGGCCCACTGTCTCACAGAACGGCAAACCAATCAATGTTCCACTGGTATATGGTTCACCTGAAAGGTGGTCAGCTATGCAGAAAGACGGTTATTACCGTGATAAGAATGGTAAGATGCAAGCACCTTTAATAGTGTTTAGAAGAGACAGCATAGAAAAGAATAGAGAACTTGGAAATAAGATGGATGCTAATAGCCCACACAACTTTGGTATATTCGAAAAGAAGTTTTCTAAGGATAATGTATACGATAGGTTTGGCTTACTAAATAATAGAAAGAAAGAAAGAGAATTATACGCAGTTGCAGTTCCAGATTATGTTAATATAGTCTATTCCTGTATAGTCTTTACTGATTATGTAGAACAAAATAATAAAATAGTAGAGGGTATAAACTTTGCATCTGATTCTTATTGGGGAAACCCATCTACTTTTAGATTTAGAGCAATGATTGATAACTATACCACTTCAGCTGAAATTGTACAGGGGAGTGACCGTACTATAAAGACAGAATTTCAAATAAACCTATTAGGACATATAGTTACTGACACATATAACGCACAATTAGTAAATACTAAGAAAGTATATTCTAAATCTAACATAAAAATTACTTCAGAAACTGTCAGTAAACTTTGATAGTATCGGCATATTTATAAGTAGTAGTTCCAAACAAAGGTTGTAACATTAATTTAATAAGGATAGATGACAAAATTTACAACTGAACTTTCCGGTTCGATAATATTTAATTCTGGTAGTTCTACAGCTGAATTACAGCCGTATTCCGGTGGTCTAAACATCTCTGGATCTGAATTATATATTAATGAAGTAGGTTTAGACACTCGTCTTAGTAATGTTGAATCAGGATTTGCAGGATCTGCTAGTTTAGGGCCGTTAAACACCTTTTCCGCATCAGCAAACCTAAGGGTAGGAGCATTAGAGTCTTCTTCCGCTGCATTAAACACTACTACTGGCTCCCTACTTACTGGTATATCTAGCTTAAGAGCAGTTACAGGGTCATATATTGTAACCTCTTCAGGTTTAATATCATCTTCAGCTCAAATTAGCTCATCTGGGTTTTTAACCTCAGCATCAGCAGCTAATTTAGGATTCGGAAGCGGAGGATCATCAGTCCCTGCCGGGACTATATCATCTTCTACCCAGATTGAAGGGCTCGGATTCGTTACTTCTAGTGATACAGCAGTAAGTGCATCACTTGCAACATCAGCTTCCTATATACTTGGTAGTAATATTGATGGAACAGTTGCCTCTTCAACACTTGCCTCCACAGCATCTTTTATAAACTCAACTTTTTTATCTGCCTCTATAGCAGCTTCTGGATTTGGTGATGCTAATCTACCAGCAGGAACAGTATCTTCATCAATACAGATAGAAGGCCTTGGATTTATTACATCTTCTAATGTTAACACAGCTAGCTTTGTACAGAATTCTGCTACTGCATCGTTTGTAACTAATTCTCAAACAGGTTCGTTTATAACTGCAGATCAAACAAGTTCTTTTGGAGCAACATCTACTGGTAGCTTAATTCAAGCAGCATCAGCTAGTAATAATATAATTACCTTTACAAAAGGTGATCAAACAACATTTAACTTAACAGTAGCTACAGGAAGTGGTGGAGGTGCTGTAACTTATGACGGGAACAGGATTATTTCACAACAATTACTACCGTCTTTATTTACATCATCATTTAACCCAGGAACATCAGGGAGTGTTCAAGAGTTCTTAAATGCAGTCTTTTACCCTAATACAGGACCGTCTTTCACTAGCGGTACTCAATTTAATATAGCAGAGTTTACTACTAGCGGCTCAATAATAACTACACTAACAGCTACAGACCCTGAAGGACAAGCATTAACTTTTGCTACACAAGCAGGATATACAGATAATTTAGTTAAAGTATCATCAACTGGTGTTGTAACCCTTAATACAGTACCTACAACAGCTAACTTTAACACAGTAAATAGAGGAGACGGTGAACTAGCACACCCAGTATTAGTGAAAGTAACAGATACATTTAATGATACTGATACAACTACACTTTATATTGATGTAACTGCTAATTCAGCACCAGTATTTAGACAAACCTCAATAGGAGGGTCTATTATTACTTCTTTTGCTACAAATAGAAACGAAAACCAAGGTACTCAAACTAATATAGGTAGAATATTCTTTACAGATACTAATAGTGATGCTATAACAATAACATCCCAGTCAGATAACACTCATTTTGAATTAGTAAAAGAATCTACATACGTTCAAATTAACCAGTTGACTAGTTCTCTTGATTATGAGACTACTCCAACATATACAATGAGTATAACAGCATCTGATGCACATTATGAAGCTGGACAAGATACAGATGCAAGTTCTTCTTTAACTATTACATTAAATGTTACAGATAACTTAGTACCTATAGTAAATAATCAGACACTTAGTAGTATAAACGAAAATAGTGCTAATGGAGCAGTTGTAGGTACAATTGCAGCATCAGATAATGAAAGTGACTCTATTACGTTTAGTAACTTTACTCTAAGCTCAGTAGAATTAGACGGTACACCAGTTTCAACAGGATCATATAGCGGTACTTCACAAGCATCTGACCCACATGAAAATCCTTTTCAAATGGATTCAAGTGGAAATGTTACTAGAAAGGTAGGAGTATACCTAAATTCAGATATATTAAACAATTATAAGTATACAGTACAAGTTAGAGATAACTTTAATACATTATCATCACCTGCTACTATAACAATACCTATTGCAGATGATACACCAGCTACTTTAACAGATAATTGGTCAGCAGGACCTTATATTGTTGAATCAGATACAAGCAGCACGTCAGTTAAAAGTTCTGAGTATGGATCTACTACTGCAGATTATAATTCTAATCAATCAGGTACATTTACTTCGTCTAATGCTTCTTTAGCAATAGGGAGTTCAAATGGTAACCTTACCATATCTACTAATTTAAGCGGTTCAGTCACACAAAGTGGTGATACTATTGGTAGTACTATTACATTTACAAATACTTTTGGTACTACTACAACAGATAGTTTAACAGTATCGGTATTAGGTAACAGAGTTCCTACTGCATCATTTACTCCACAGTCATCTAAATTTAATACCAACTTAGGAGTTGCAGGAACAACCTTATTTTCAGGTAGTATATCTGATTTAGATGGAGATGTACCCTTTAGTGCTAGTCTAACTGGTACAAACGCAGGACTCTTTGAAATCGTTTACAACAATGCTGATTCTTCGTCTTTTGAAGTTAAAGCAATTAACGATCTACCATCAGGTAATTATGATATTACTGCTAGTGTGTTTGATAGCTATGCAGAATCTCAACAATCAGCTAATTCTGAAACAGCTTTAACTATTGTTCAAGCACCAATAGGTTCTTTAACTACAAACGGTACATTCTATATAATAGAAAGTGCTACCAGTGGATCAAATATAGTAATCGGCTCTAACGGTAGAACTGGAACTCAAGGAGATGTAGGAGTAACTTATTCACCTGATTATGGAACTGCAACAGTAGCTTCTTTTACATCATCTAATTCTCAAGTTAATATAACCCCAGCAGGAGCTTTATCAGTAGCATTTGATGTTAGTGGTAGCGGTACTGGATCTGGTGATACAATTTCTTCTAATATAACTTTTAGAGATCAATATAATAATATAGGTAGTGGAAGTATAAGTGTTAATGTAACAACTAATACCGCTCCTGACATCATATTCGCAGATACATCGGCTAATCATAATACAAACCTTGCAAGATCAGGAAGTATACTTGCAACCCTTACTTTTAGTGATACTGAAAGTGATACTATAAATTATGCAGGAGTAACCTTTGAAGGTACAGGCAGTCAGATTAATGCTATACAGGTAGGTACTAGTTGGAGAGTACAAGCAAAAGAAAATCTAAGTGCTTCTATTTACTCTTATACTGCTTCAGTACAAGATAACCATCAATTTAATATTAACTCAGAATCTGATACAGTAACTATAGCAGCAGCTGATAACGGAACACTTAACGGTGATACCTCAGTGTATATTATTGAATCAGCTATAAGTGGAAGTGTGTATAGAGATGCTACAGGGTATAATAATGGTAATACTGGACAAGTAGGAGTAAGTTACTCCCCTAGTTACGGAACACCAACAGTACAATCGTTTACATCTTCTAATGCAGCGATAGGAATTGACGCAAGCGGTAACCTATCACTAGGAGTAACATTGAGCGGCTCAGTAACACAAAGTGGAGATACTTTCTCTTCAACAATTACATTTAGAGATCAATACGATAACATAGGAAGCGGTTCCATAACTGCAACAGTATTTGGTAATCAATCACCATCTGCTAACTTTACAGGCACATCTAATTACGAATCAAATGCAGCAGTAAGTGGATCAACAGCAGGTACACTAGCAGTAACAGATACAGAAAGTAATTCACCCTTTAGTTTTACCTTAGCAGGCACAAACGGTGATAAATTTAACGTAGCAGGAACTTCTTCACCATTCACAATACAGCCAACAGGATCATTAATTGGAGGAACTTATACATTAGATATTACTATAACTGATAGTTATAATGAGAGTGTGACTCTAAGCAACGAATCAATATATGTAACTCAATCAGTAGATTATGGAAAAGTTTTCATATATAGTTCTACATTAGGTTCTGATTCTGGTTTAACTAATGCCTATACTAATGTAATGGGGATAGGAGGAGTAGATAGTAGTGTACCTCCTCAAGTTACTTCATTAACAGCAGCTTCTCAATCGCTTATGGCAGGTTTAATATCTGGCTCTATAGGTGACTCGACAATTAACCTCTCAGGAGGAGCAACAGCAACACTTCTAATAAGTGCAAGTGGAGCAGCAGATATAGATACTGTACTTTCTGATTCTATAGGAACTTTAAGTACTAGTATAGGAAATGGACAAGTAGTAATAGTATACCCATCAGGTTCAAGCATGGGAGTACCAACTTCTATCCAGCAGTCTTTTAATAGTACTGCAGGAGGAGTAGTACCAGCATTCAATGTAGACGGAAACGGGTACGGAATTGAAGGAGCAAAATTACATTCTATAGTATTAACTTCAACTTATCTTGGATTTGATGAATGGTTTGTAGTAGGTAGAACGACTAAAGATACTATTGCTAGTAACATAATAGTTAGATTAGTAAATTCAAGTGGTAGTTTACCATCATAAATAAAAGAATATAGATGCCATTATTTAGTTCGAAATTACAATTAACCAACGCAGCAAGCAGCTCAGGAACTGCTTTAGCTGATATTCAATTTGTACGCGGTGCTTTCCATAGTATAGAAAGTAGTAGTCATTTGGTAAATATACCAGTTGACCGAATTGCTGATAATCAAATTGTTTGGGTTGATGATGCTTCTACTACATATAAAGCAACTTTTATTGTAGCTGATTACATCAGTATTTTTGCTGACTCAGCTTCTTGGGCACCATTTACTGGATTCGGTTCCGGTGGTGGAGGAGGAGATGTTTCTGCTTTAAATACATTTACTAGTTCAATTCAAGGACAAGTAGATGCTTTAATAACAGCAACTTCTTCTTATGCTACAGGTTCACATGCTAGTCTGGTAGCATTAAATGCTTTTACCTCTAGTATATTAACGTTTACTTCTTCTATTCAAACGGAAGTAGACTCTTTAACAGCTGTAACTGGATCATATGCTACAACTGGATCTAACACGTTTATAGGGAATCAATCTATAGATGGATTAATAATTTTAACAACACAATCTTCAGAGCCTTCATATATATCGGGAGGGCTCTATCTCGACAATAATTATAATTTATTTGTAGGGGGGAGTTAATAGTAAACAACGATATTTATAAAAGACGACTAACCAAATATAGACAATAAGCATGGCAACTTGGAAAAAAGTAATAGTATCGGGAAGTAGTATAGCCCAACTTAATAATGACGCAAATTTAATATACTCAAATAGTGCTGCTGTAAAACTATCGGGATCTTTTTCAGGCTCTTACTCAGGAGATGGATCAGGATTAACCGGAGTTTCTGCAGCAGGCACTATATCAGGCTCAGCACAGATAGCAGATGATATTTCAGGATCATTAGGCGCTAACGCAGCATTAGTAAGATCATTAACCACAGGAACCATTAGTGGTTCATTAGGAGCTAATGCTACTTTAATTAGATCATTAACCACAGGAACCATCAGTGGCTCTCTTGGTGCTAATGCAACTCTAATACGCTCATTAACAGCCGCTTCGATCTCTGGATCAATCACAACCACTAGTGCAAGCATAGCAACAGCAATAGCAACTAACTCTGCTTCGATTGCAGCATTAGATGCAGATTTCGCAACAGATGTTCAAGTTGGAGAAGCAACTGCAAGCCTTAGTGCTTCTTTAGCAACTGACATTGCAGCATTAGAAGCATTCACATCATCATTATCCGCTACTGCAATATCATATTCTGGCTCCTTTGCTGGAGACGGTTCTGCATTAGAAGGCATAACAGTTACTCAAAATGCTACTGTAACCGCATCATACAGCTCAGCATTAACTGCTTCAATTACTCACAACTTTGACAGTAATAATGTTTTAGTTAGCGCATACGATGCAGATGGATATCAATTTATTCCAGGTCAGGTATTCTTAAAAACGAATGACATTGTAGAATTACACTTTGAATCAGCAACAACTGGTAAAGCTGTAGTTGCAAGAGGTGGTCATATCGTATCAGGGTCTATTCCTTTCGACAATATAATAGCCAAACCAGCATTAATAAGTAGTTCAGCTCAAATAGCAGCCGACATTAGTGGGTCGTCAACATCTCTAAGTTCGTCGTTAGCTGGTAGAGTTACAACTGCAGAAGCAGAATTAGGAAATACATTAATAAGTAGTTCCGCTCAAATAGCCGGAGACATATCTGGTTCATTAGGAGCCAATGCTACTTTAGTAAGAGGCTTAACAGCAGCAAAAATTAGTGGATCATTTACTTCCACGTCAGCTAGTATAGCATCAGATATAGCAGATATCAGTACAACGTTTACTGTAGCTGCAAATTCAGGTACAGCAGATGCTATTCCATCAGGAGAGACATTAACATTCACTGGAGCAGGACCTATTACTACAGTAGTTAGTGCAAATGAAATTACAATTGATGTTAGTGACGCTGTAATTAGCGGATCATTTACTGCAACAAGTGCTTCAATTGCATCTGACATTGCTACATTAGATACCGATAAAGCAGCTAAAACTGCAGTATCAGGAGCATTTGCAGCAGCAAGCGCATCATTCTCTACTAGAGTAACAGATAATGAAGGAGATCTTGCAGCAATAGAAACCTATACAGGTTCATTAAAGAACGCAATTACAGTAGCAGGTCAAAATGTAACAGTAGCTGGTAATTTAGAAGTATCAGGAACAACAACTACAGTTGACTCTACCACAGTATCATTCTCAGATAACATTATAGAGTTAAATGGTACTGGAGCAGCTAATGGAGGTATAAATGTTAATGACGCTAACGGTCCAGCATCTGGATCATTACTATGGGACGGAACGGCTAACCACTGGAAAGCAGGTGGTGAAGGCTCAGAAGCAAAAATATTAACTAAAGGTGGTAATGACGGATTATTATCTGGATCAGCTCAAATAGCTGCGGATATTAGTGGATCAATTACTGCTACTAGTGCTTCTATAGCAACAGACATAAACACTAAAGCTGATAAGACAGCAGTATCAGGAGCATTTGCTACTACTAGTTCATCTTTAGCTGGCAGAATAACTGCTAACGAAGCATTTAGCTCTTCTTTAGATAATATATTTACAACTGAAGCAGAATTAGTTGCTGCAACAGCTAGTTTAAGTGCATCACTAGCAACCAGTATAGCAACAAAAGCTTTAACAGCTAATATATCCGGATCATTTACAAGCACATCAGCTAGTATAGCATCTGACATTGCTACATTAGATACCGATAAAGCAAATAAAACAGGAATATCTGGATCATTAGGTGCTAACGCAACACTTATACGTTCGTTAACAGGAGCAGGCATTTCAGGATCTTTAGGAGCAAATGCAACCTTAATTAGATCGTTAACTGCAGCTACTATTAGTGGTTCGATTACAGCGACTAGTGCTAGTATTGCAACAGATATTGCAGCCTTAGAGAGCTTTAGCTCATCTTTAGATGCAACTTTTGCAACTGAAGTAGAAGTAGGAATAGCAACAGCTAGTTTAAGTTCAAGCATAGCCACCAACATAGCTACTAAAGCTGACAAGTCAGCAGTAAGTGGAGCATTTACATCAGTAAGTGCAAGTATAGCTAGTAGCATAGGTAGCTTAGAGCAAAGTAAAATAACTACTGGTAGTCATGAACTTAAGGTATCTTTAGCTACAGGTTCAGCAGTACTAGTATCATCATCAGTAGAGATATTAGAGTTTGGTGATATATACAATCAATCAGGAGGTCAAATAGACTTTAGAGTACCTGCTTCAGCTGGATATATAGAATTAAATCACGGTGATAGTGACTTTATCTGGTTAGATGGAACAGACGCTGGAATTACATTAGATAATAATTTTGAATGGAGATTCTATCAGACTGGTACATTTATAGCACCAGGTGAGATTAGAGGTACAATCATTAGTGGTTCAGCAATTAGAGGAGCAACAGGGGAAGTATTTTCAGGATCAGCTCAATTAAATACTATATCAGGAGTTGCATCAGCAATCTCTGGAGCCTTTAGTGCACCAAGTGCTTCAATAAGTACAAGGATAACAGCAGCAGAAGCATTTAGCTCTTCTTTAGATAATACATTTACAACTGAAGCAGAATTAGTAGCAGCTACAGCAAGTCTTAGCTCTTCTCTAGCATCAGGTATTGCAACCAACAAAGCAGATATAGATGTACTGGAAGGTAAATCAATTATATCAGCTTCTACTCTAGCAGTAGTACAGCAAGGTGAAGTTAGATTATCTAACAACGGAGTTCCAGGTGGTACAATAGATCTAGGATTACAGACAACAGACACTCCTACATTTGCAGGATTAACAATAGCAGGTGACTTAACCGTTACCGGTAATACAATAGAAGCACAAGTAACTAACCTTAACATAGAAGATAAATACATCTTACTTAACTCAGGTAGTACATCAGGTGATTCAGGTATTGTATTTGGAGGAGCCAACGGAGCAGCTAATACAGGAGTTGGTTTATTCTGGGATAGTTCATATAATACTAATGATGGTCGTTTAGGTATTATTAATACACTTGCAGCCGGAGCAACAGGAGATTCAACACCAAATTACCATATCGCAGGTGTATTTGAAGGAACTGCTGGAGATTCAGAAACAGCTCAAGCAGATCATGTTGGAAACATAAGAGTAGAATCAGATGATATTTACATTTATGTATAAAAAGTAAAAAATGTTTAAAAGGTTATTAATGGCAATAAAAGGTAATAGACAAATAAACGGAGGAACTGATAAATCTACTGGTTCCTCCAATTTGTTCTCAAAACAAGAGGCAAGCTTCGTAGCATCTAAATTACAACAAGCTTCATTTCAAGGAGCAGAATTTGATTTGTACTTTAAGATAATGCAAAAGCTAAAAGAGTTGATAGATAAAGGATAATTTCCTATATTTATATTAAAGCTAATTATCGGCCTCGAAAGAGGAAGTGGGCTCCTAGAGTAACCAACCGTAAATAGAAGGAACATGCCAAATTGGAAAAAACTAATAGTTAGCGGATCAGACGCTAATCTA
>MEHZ011289022.1_pt1 | contig 11802 bp, 16 predicted proteins | sample 897221 | NCBI WGS metagenome assembly MEHZ01 (sample SAMN05514161, study PRJNA337945) | marine metagenome | isolation source: marine surface water | place: Arctic Ocean | collected 2007-12-13 | reverse complement strand
ATTAGAAAAGATTGTTGGACTTCCCAAGGGTATTCCCAAGGACTAGGAGGTAGAACACTTAAGTCTATCTCCTGCCCGGTTTGTTCTGCTATTTTGTAATGAAGCTCTAAGTCTACTTGACCATCTTTAAAATGTTTGTCTAATAGACCAAGTATTTGAGTTACTTGGTCTTGGTAAAATTCTCTAAATCACCTACAGTTTCTGTCACCCAAGTGTCAAAGTCGCCTGCATTTTTCATAAGAATTTCTGCATCTTCTTGTGAGTAGGCTAGTTCATCTTCTGGGTTAACACCTTCTAAATTTACTAATAACATTCTTTCTAAATATTTGTATTTAAGGCCTTTCCAACCTTTAATTACTGATTTACAGTACTCAACTAAAAATTTGTCATCATCAAGTTCTTCTTCAAAACCTCTTGTTTTTCTATTAAACTTGTTAGATAAACATCTGCTCCTTAATTTAATGAGCTCTTCTCTAGCTAAAAAACATAAATCTATTGTCATTCCTGAAAACTCAGGATAGTCTATGCTTACTGTTTTGCTAGGAGTCATCAGACTAGCTAGCGATACTTTTTTCTTTTCTTCCGTCATACTTTTTCCTTTAAAATGTGGGAGGGTTTTATCCCTCCCGGGTTTGCCTAATTACTAAGTTACAGTAGGTCCGACTGCTACTATAGAGACTTCATCCGTTGCATCTACTGATGTAGGTAACGCATGGAAACTAGTTTCTAAACTAATTAAGTCAGCTATTGAGTGAGTTGGAACTTCTAAATGACAAGTTGGCATAGTTACTGTCAATCTAGGGTTGTTTCCGGTTCCGCCAACAACAAATACTAAATTAAAGTCATTTGTTATTACGTCTGTGGATTCTATAATATCTTCAAATAAATCTGCACCTGAAGCTCCAGAAGATGGAGTATTCAAGTAACAAGTAAATGAACCTGACACACTTCTAGTTCCTGTAACATGTCCTAGAGGTTGGTTTACAATCCCTAATGTTTCAGGAGTTAAATATGTCATATTATTAGAAATAGTGAAACTTCCGCCTGTTAATGTTAAAGCATAAGCAGTAACGATATCGCCAGTTGCTGTTGCTGTTACAGTTAAGTCTGTAAGTCTGTTTCTTATGAAGTTATTAGTGTCTGCGGCTGCTGTACCTTCAAAAACTGTTGCTGTAGGCATAGAACCGGTTTCACTTACCATGGAACCAAATCCTGACCAACTAGCTGTTGCTATTCCGTCTATATCAAAATCTACTGAAACTTCGTTTACTACACAGTTACTAATTGAATAAATAGTTGGATTTGTTTTTCCACTACCCATTTCAAATGTAAGCGTGAACGTATCTAACGCTGCTTTATTAGAATTTGTGAAAGCTATAGTACCTGCTGATGCCCCGGTTGTAAAACCTGCACCTGATTGGCCTACTGCTGCTGAACCTGCTAGTGCATTCCATAATGGTTCTTCAACCAAATGTTCATCACCTGCACTTCCACCATGCTCTCCACCAGAACCTCCTCCGCCAGTAGCGAAAGGTCTGATATAAGTCGAAAATGACCACTCTGCTGGTGCGTACGAATCGGTAAACATTTGTCTAGCTCTTCTACTTACACCTGAAGCATTAGTCATTTCATTGAGGGTTACCTCTGTTGTGTTTGTCGCCTGAGAAAAACTAAAGCCATCTAGTACTGGTAAGTTATAGACTGCGCTATTACTATCCGTAAGATGAACTTTCGTATCCCGACTGAAATAAAATGTATCTGCCATTTAATTCTCCTTTTTAATGAAAAGAGCTTTAGCTAAACTTTAGTTTGCCGCTGCTGTTTTCTAGTATTGAACTACGCAGGTTAGTTCCCCTATTCCTAGAGGGTCTAACACGCCTTCGTCCGTGTCAATACTAACTATTGTTGTTTGGATAGTGCTCTGCACTGCCCCTAAATTGTTAGTATACGTTATTGGGTTATTCGTTTCTAGTACAGTTTCTACATCTTCCATTAATTTTTCTAATGCTTCTACTGCGTCTTCTTCTTGTACATAGCAACGAACGGTTAAAGTTAAATATCTAAACTTTTCTCCTGCTCCTAAGTACTCTCTTGTCTCACTTCCTGCATTTATGTGTATTGCCGGAAATTCTTCTATTTCATCCCAAAATTTCAATCTTGGTGAGACGTCTGATACAGAACTTAAAAAATGACCTGTTCCATTAATCTCTTCTAGTTTATTAGCTAAAGAATTTACTATGGCGCTTCTTCGTGTTGTGTAATCTCTTGTGGCCATTATAAACTCCTAGTTCTAATAAATTTGTTACCTGTTAGCTCCATTGCAATTTCTCTTATAGTTCCTCCAATGAGTTTTCGTGGGTCTCTATCTGTGCTGCCCATGTCTCCCCCTGGTTCGAACGTTGCGTAAGGGTCTTTCATATAAGTATATTGTACTTCTGTTCCCCCTCTAGGTCCTACCATAACATTCTGAATTTGAGCACTTCTTCTAAGTCTACCTGTTCTGTTATTTAAAGCAGGTGTTTTCATATTATCTAATAGTCTTTCTGCTAATTGAACTTGAATTAATTCTTTTAATGCTATAGGACTTGTCGTTGCTCCTGCTACTCCTATTCCCATCATACCACCACTAGTCTGTTTTGCTGTTTTGGAAGCTAATGCTCCTGCTTTAATTATTCTTCTTTTAGACTTTCCTTTTAAGTTTTGTGTAGTATCTATTCCTGTTTTTTTCTTACTATTCTTTTTTGACTGTGCAATTAACTTTTTATTTGCTTTAAAACGCATATCAGGAGTACCGTCTTTTTTAATCATGTTAGCAATTACTTGCCCTGGTACTATTCTTTGATAATCTTGAACAAAACTAGTAGATGCCTGATATTCAGGGTCACTATTACTAGCAAGTAAATTATTACTAATTAAATTTAAAACTTTAACTACATTCGCCCTGTCCGCATGTGTCATTTCACTCTGCATCTGGCCACCTACTGTTACATCTCCTAAGGACATAAATATTTCAATTTCTCTTTGATTCAATACTGTCTTACTAATTTTTTCCTGGTTTATAGTAAAGTGTGCATCCAATCCCCCTACAAAATCTGTTATAGCCGTATGGTACTGAGTATTCTTTTCCATATCTTTTAACAAGGCAGGAGTTAGCATTAATTCTTTTAACCTTTCTGTAATTCCAACCAAAGGAACAGAAGTGTCCTCTTTAAAGGGAGTTGGCTTACCTTTATACTTACTTGCTGTAGGTCCATGTAGTTTTCCTAAGTTACTTTTTACCCCTGGTGTTCCCCTCGACATATCATAATTTACTATTTGGTTAGCTGCTCCTTGGTCGCTTTTGAACTTTGTCATGCTGGGCATGCTTATTCTCTTAGAAACATTTTTTGCTAGAAATAGATACATTCTTTTATCCATTGCATCACGTTCTCTTTTATCTAAACTACCTGCGTATTGGCATGATATCCCCTGACCTGAACCTTGAAAAGGGCTAACTTCCTCCCCCTCTGGTCCGCCAATAAGTCTATTACCTATTAAAACATGTTTTCCTCCGGGTTTTTTCATTTGCTTACCCCCAGTATATCCACTTGCTTTTTTCATTTGGTCAACAGTTCTATGTACTGTATAACCATGTTTTTTATGTTGCTCTACTACATTGTTATAGCTACCAAATATTTTTTCCGCTTCCTCAAGAATTATGTATTTTACAGCACGTTCTTTGGTGCTTAAAAAAGTTATTAATGCTGTATCTTTCTTGTTTTGTGCTAAAGTTACCATAGCGTTCCAACATGTCATACTTACTCTTTTAGGGTCATGTACTATAGTTATCAACATATTTTTATATTGGAATTCTCTAAGTTTTTCCATTATATTGCCAGGACCTGACCTAATCGCGTTCAATAAATCATCTCTAATAGCTTTAATTGCCATTAAATTATAACTCTATATAAATCAAGTACTCTTTTTATATGGTCTGGGAAATCTGTATTGTCCCTGACTCCTGAAGTTCCTTGATTCTGCAATGTTGCTCCTGCTATTGTTCTTCTTTCTTTATGCTCATCTTTTAAATAGTAATTAACTAAATCAAATAGTGCTAATTTTAAATCTTTTGGACACGCTGCGTATCCTGCATTATATACGACCTTTACTGCTCCTACACCAGTAGGAAAAGCTCTTTTATTTCCGCTAGTATCTGTTCTAATAATTGAATCAGAAGGTTGGTCGAAATAGTATTGATAGTCACCTGTTGTTAAAGCTACATAGTCTCCTGAGTAACTTGTTCTTATATGAACGCTATCAATGGTAGTAACTGGACTTTCACTTAATATAACTGTGTGCGTATACACATCATTTACATTAAAGTACTCAGTTTTATCTGTAGAGTAATAGTCTACAAACGAAGTACCACAATACTTCTTGGCAAGGTCACTAACTTGGGGTACAATAATGTCAAGGCGTTGGTCTTCTTTCTGACCAGTTATGCCCTCAACGTTTTTAAATTCTTGTACTGTTATTAAATCTGCCATAGTTAAATTGGGGGAGTGTTAGGTACACTCCCGAAACCATAGTTAAGGTATTAACTACCTTTGTACTGTAAAGCCCACTTAGATGTAGCGCCATCGATTAAATCGGTGAAGCCTAGTCTTTGTGATGCTACTAATACTGTTCTTTGTGAAGCTACTTCATAGTCAGACTCGATGGTTACACCTCTAAGTCTTGGCATTACGTAGTTTCTTGCGTAAACTGCAATTGCATGGAATTTACTTACTGCTGGAGTTGCGAACTCGTCACATACGATTACTTTAGAACCGAATACTGACCCAATTTCACCACTAACTTTAGTAGCCATGTCACCAACTAAGTTGACATCTTGGAATTCAGCATCTTCTAGTAACTCATAATATCCTCTTTGTGATACTATGTAAACAACGTCAGATGGGTTTAAACCATATTTGCCCATGTTCTTTCTAGCTGCTAATAGCTGTAAAGCTGTTAGTGAGTCAGAAGCAAAAGCTGTTGCTGTTTGTGTTAAGTCAGAATCATTTCTCGCTAAGTGAAGTAGACCTTCGAATGCAGCACCTGAAGTACCGTAAACGCCGTCTGCATCGTCACCCGCTAAGATTGCGTTCTCAATACCTCTAGCATGAGACCTAACCATAGATTCTCTTATTAGTGGTAGGATTGGCATGATTGCATCCTCTTCAGTTTCATTACCTAAGTAAGATTGTGAAATAAGTTTCTTAGTTGAAAGAGTTCTTTCAGCCATTGCCATACCTGCTCTATCAGCATATGTGGCAGACCTCATATCTAAGTTACCATGTGGGTTTGAGCCCGTAGCTACTTGGTTGCCTGTAAATTCAGCGTAACCAGCATCTGGTAAGATAGGAAGAATTTGCGTTGCTGAAGTCATTTGGATTTCTCTAAATAACGGTGCAAGTACTAATTCATTCTGAATATCTCTTTCTACATTTGTTGAAACAATCTGCTCAAAATCAGCAGATGATACATCAAGACCTGACATAGTGTTAACTTTGTTCATTACGTCCTGTGCATACTTAGTGTTCCAACCTTTTCCAGTGGCTAAACCTGCAAATTTTGCATCAAGAATATCATTCTCGAATGCTTTTTTCCAGTCGCCATTTCCTTGTCTGTCTGAGAATGTTCTTTTTGACTCTCTCATTTTCATGATTTCATCAGACTTTTCAATTAAGTTAGACTCTAGCTCTCTGACTACTTTTTCAAGGTCTTCGTGCTTTTGATTAACTCTTGTCTCAACATCAGACATAAGCCTTTCAGCTCCAGTAATAACGCTAGTTACCACTTGTTTTTGTTCTTCCTGCTTAGCTTGGTCCACAGCTTTCTGCTCAGCTTCTACAGCTTCTGATTTCTCAGTTTCTGCTTGTGCTTTCGCTTTCTGCTCTGCTTGTTGCATTGCGATTTTAGTTGCAGTATCTTCTGCTACTTTTTTCGCGAACGCTTCAAGGTCAAACTCAGGAGTTATGTTTTTGTCATTTGACATAGATTTCTCCGTTTCTTGGGATAATTCCCCTTTTGGCTGCTCGACTTCAACAGCATCTGCTGAATTAATTGAGTTAGCCTGATTGCTAAAAGTGTGCTTAAACTTCTTGTATTCTTCCATATTGTCAAATGATTTGGCAATTGAAAAAGTAGCAGCTTGATTACATGGTACTGTAACTACTGATACTTCAAAAAGCTCTGCGTCCTTTATCCTGTATCCATCGGTTTCACTCATATAATCAGCGTCCTTGACTCGGAAACCGACAGAAAAGGCTCCAAGAACACCGTCTTTGATTAATTCTTTTATGTCGCCAGCTGATTTAGAAATTCTAGCATTAAGCTCGAGTCCTTTATCACTAACGCCAATACCGGTAGCTCTACCTATCGGTCTGTCATAGTTATGATTAAATAATATAACAGGATTGTTTTTAAAATTTTCTAATCCACCTTTAGTCCATGCATCATGGTCGACTATGTCGCCTGCTCGGTCTTTAGAATTAGTACTAGCATAGCCTTTAATGTTTATGCTGCCATCATCGTCTTCACTGAGAGTCTTAAAAGTAGAGGTTAAATTAAATATTTTTTCCATTATTTTTTCGCTTCTTTCTCAACCTTTTTAGGGGTTGCTTTAGCGGGCTTAGGCGCTTCTTTTTGTATAAACATTTCTGGGAAATTAACTTCACACATTTGTTTCATTCTTCCCCATGAGCCGAATGGTCTTTTTGCAATCATAAAACGCATTGGTACGTCTCCTGCTGCTTTGTATTCGGTTGCACTCATTATATGCCCTTTTTTGCCAAAGTACTCGGCTAGTTGTTTTAAAACGACTTTCTTATTCGCCATTGTTTTGTTCCTCTTGTTCAGGTGGTCTGCCACCTTCTTCTGGATTTGCTGCTGAGCCTGCTATATTTGCAGGGACTCTTGGTTCATCAAATCCTTCTATTGGTTCTTTACCTAAGGCTTCTCTTGCTTCATTGGCACTAAATATGCCAGTGTTCACTAGTGTGGCGTAGTACGCTGCTTGGTCTCTTAATTCAGGTTGTAGAGCAGGTATATCTGTCACGTCCTCGTTTATCTTGAAACCAAAGTATCTTTCTAGTGAATATCCGATTTTTCTTACTATAGGTAAGATAGTCTCAAGATAGTAAAGTCTATGGTTGGGTCTAATGTTTGCATTGTTCCCGCCGTCTAATAGAATTGGTGGTATTCCCATCGCTTCTAGTATAATCTTTTCGTTAGACTTAATTCCTTCTTGGAAGTCTAACTCTTTAAAGTTAATGTTTGTTAAGTTTTCTACTTCTAGTCCGCCATCTAAAAATAATGGTCTTCTTCCGCCAGAAGTTGGGTTGTATCTTTGAACCCATGCCGATAACATTCTCTCTTTAATCTTCTCAGATAAAGTGTTAGGGCTTTTAAGTACTAATCCAGGCACTGCTCCATTCTTGAAGAAGTTATCCTGAAAGCTTCTCATGCTGCTTAATAATTGCATTGTTCTGTAAGCAGGCTTTAATCTTGGTACACCTCTATAAATAGAGTTGAAACTGTTTTCTTTAATATGTATAATTTCGTTGACTGAGTAATCTACAGTACCGTCAAAAACATACTTCTCAATATATGTTTGTTCGTCTGTATAAATTGTTACTTTATCCGCTGGTAGGTGGTATAGATGCGCTCCATCAAAGTATATAAATATATTCCCATCTATAAGTAAATCAATAATTAGATTTCTTTTAAATGAGTTTACATCTTGAAATGGATTCGCCTCATGATTAAGTAGTAAATTTACTCTAGATTTACGAATGTTTCTTGCAACTCCTGTCATTCCTGGGACTGGGTCACCAACAGTGAAAGGTATTTCTGCAACATCATCAACAATCATATTAACTGCTCTATTAACAATCTCTAATTGTTCATAAGCATTTTTGTAGTTAGTAGGTCTTTCGCGCGAGTCAACAGTCATTCCCTCATTACGGGAGATGATGTATTGAGAGTCATTTAATTTTTCCTCTCTATCTATTCCTAAGAATCTGTCATACCATGCCATATTTATCTCTCTGTTTCTCGACCCATCGTTGTTGTTTCTTTGCTGTTATCAATTTGGGTCTTTTTCCATAAATTGAATGCAATCGTAAATGATGAGTATGGCAAAGTGTTACACATTCGTCGTACACTTCTACATAATTCTCATCAATGAACTGCTTTCTTATATCTAGTATTTCTTGCTCTATAGTTATATTAATTTTATTTCGTCTTAGCCAAGTTTCTAGTAATTCGGTCAGTCCATGAAAGTGATGAAAATCTAAATTTTCGCCTGCTCCACATATATAGCAAGTGTCTTTCTTATTATATTGTGATTTGGCTTTATCTCTTACGTATTTAACTAAATCTCTTTTTAGTTCCATATTTCTACTCTTAATTAGAATTATACCAAAAAGTCACATATATTGTCAAGAACTGTTTTTGACAGGTGTAACTAGAAGGTAGTAATTGAGGTTTCGAATGTATACAGGGCGTATCGTAAAGCATCAGCCATATGCGATGCCCCGTCATGTTTTGGTTTTTCTCTTAGCAAATTAGGGTTGGGATCCCATTGATATTGGTCTAAGCATGTGAGAGCTTCTTTGCACTGCTGGTCAACAAGTAATGTATCATTGTCTACTACTCCGGCCACAAATCCTATTCCATCTAAAACTGATTTCTTGGCGTTGATAGTACTGATGTCATAGTTCTGAGCAAAGTCATATCTAGTTTGTTGTGCTGCAGAATCGATATAAATATAATCTATATCCCACTTATGTATAAGTTTCTGTATTTCTGTGGCATGTTGTTCGGTTGTTTTTTCTGCACTTAAGTATTCATCTACTAAATGGTATACTCCTGTATCCCAGTCAAATGCAATTACACAAAATGCAGTAGGGTCTTTATACCCGACATCAAGTCCTGCAAAGACGTCCATATTGCTTACATCTAAATCTTTCAAGTTTGCTACACAATGTTCATAGTTAAATGCCCATATCTGTCCTTCGTATACATTGAAGTCAGCCATGTATTCTTGAGCAAATTCATTCTCAGACATTGTCTTTCTGGCTTCTACAATATCTGATTCGGATACACGAGGGTTCTCATGGTAAGTAGCTTTTATAGCACACCATTCTGGGAACTCGTCACTGAATCCTCTATAGTAAAACTCTGCAAAGTAATTATTTCTACCCCTTGGAGTAGATATAAAAATTGCTTTTGAGTTCTGTTTATCTAGTGTAGGTCTTAGTGCTACATTGAAGGCATCTCTTCCATCTGTTAGAGCTGCTTCATCGAATATGATTAAGTCATAACTTCTACCAACTACTGAGTCTACCTGATTGATAGAACCCATACGAATTGTAGAACCATTAGATAGTTCTATAACTTTGTCCTTTGCATTATCTTTCGTAACTTCTAAGTCAAAGTGCTTTATCAAATTTCTTTGCAAGTCGAATGATATTTGGGATAGTGCGTAGTTAGGCGACATTAGTAGTACATTAGCTCCTGGAACTAAACATACTAGTTGTCCTATGATGTTTGATATGTATGTTTTGCCTTGACGCCTAGAAACGGCGGCAGTAACAAAACGATACTTGGGATTGTTTATAGCATTGATGATTGCTGTCTGTGATGTGTTAGGTACAATACCTAATAAGTCCATATAACCTTCTATAGGTAACTTAATAAATCTGTCTTCTGTAGGAAAGTCCATCAAATGACTGGGGACTATATCTGTTCTGCTTATTTCAATCAATGTATTAGTTCGTCTTTAAATAGGTTAAAAGGGTCTCGTTCGTCAAGTAGTTCATACTCGTCGCAAAGGTTTAGTAAGTACAAGTAGGCAGCAGATACTTTAGCTAGCTCTCTTTCAGCTAGTGTTGTAACAGCGCCTGATGCACTCTTGTTGTTGATTCTAGATAAAGATTTTGTAGAAGTTAACGCAGTTTCTTCCAACCACGCTTTTCTAACGTCTATTTGTCTCACCTTAATTTTCTGTAATGCAACCAACCCCTAATACGTCTGCAGATGCAGCGAATATTTGGTCTGTTGGGGATTTAGCCAATACAAGTGTAGCTTTGGTATCTAGGCTTATTGTTGCTAGTGTAGTATCTGCGGCGTTAGCTACCGTTACTACTATAGCTGCATTACCTGAATTCCATAGTCTCACATTTGGTCCACTACTAAAAGTTGAAGCTGCTCCTACCGTAGTACCGCAGGCCTCTTGTGTTCCTAATAATTTTATGCTGCTCATTCTGTTTCTCCGTTAAGGCTTATATTGCCTTCTTTTCTAAGTGTTTCTGTAATAACACTCTATTGTGAACTGTTTTAGGTGAATGGAGTATTATTTGTAATCTCTTACTCCACTCTAATCTTTGTTGATGTTTTTTTCTTATATTGGATATAAGTAATAGTAGCAAATTAATGTCTTCGATCATTTCTTTGCGTCCGGGATTCATTATCCGCAGTTATCAGTAGTGATTTTGACTTTCTGTTCGGCTGCTATCATTTTGTCTTTGATATCTACGTTGCCGTCCCAGTTTTTGTCCTCACCCTTGATAATATTCCATACTTTAATTAAAAAGTTTTTCATTTACCATTTTACCTTATTAGCCCAATATGCTGCTGACATTTTACCTTTCTTGATATTTCTGCGGTGTCTTGCTTTAAACGAAGCTCTTTTCTTCCTCGTTTTAGCAGACTCTCCAGCTTTTCTTTTACCGGCAGTCTTGGCTCCTTGCTGTCCAAAGCGAATAGTCTTTATTTTCTTTCCAGACTTTGCTACAACTATGTGTGATTTTTTCCTGTGCTTTGGAGTTCTCTTAGGTTTATTAAACCCACTAACTCCTGCTCTTTTTAGCCGTCCGTCTCTTTTTTTGGTTTTTCTTTTTATTGCCATTTTGTATAAACATTTTGCTTAATGTGCCCCACATTTCTTTGTGAGTGACCATTATTTTATCGATAAGTTTCTCCTATTTTTTCTTCTTACCTTTCTTCTTCTTCTTCTTAAAGCCACCTTTCATAAAGGCAAACGCTTTCTTGGAGATAGTAGATTTCTTTTTGCTTCTACTAATGCCTTTCTTTTTTCGATTATTTATATTTGCATATAAACCTTTCTTTTTAGGCTTACTTCTTTTTACCACGTTTTTTCCCCTTTTTCTTTTTAGGGCGTCCTACTGTACTTCCGTAAGTTCCTTTACCTTTTGGCATAGTTTACTCCTTTAATGCTTTTTCAGCCTCTGACTTTGAGTCGAATTTTACAACTTTTCCGTTTTTCATGAAACACCAATGCTGTCTTTTTTGAAAGATAGGTGAAGATGTTTTCTCTGGTGTTTGGTCTACCACTTTGGTAGAAGTAGCTTTTATGTCTTTTGTAGTGTATTCTGTTTCCATAATTTTTCCTATTTACATTGACAATAATTGCCAAATAATGCCGCCTGCTGCAGCTAATCCTGTACTAGAAGCTCCTATAAGTATAGTTTCTAATCTAGTAACGGTTCGTTCTTGTTTGTCGAAGCGTATTCCGCTATCTACGTCTATCTTCTCTATTCTGTTAAAGATAGTTTTCCACCTTTCCGCGCATACTGCCTCGTGTTTAGCGAGTTCCGCGGCCACGTCGTTAACGTCCATTATTTTCTCCCTTAAACTCCAGAAATTATTTTTTCATATACAAAGAATTATAACAAAAGTGAAGAAAAAAGTCAAGTACTATTTTTCAATGGTATAAATTTTAACTGGCTCGGACTTGCCTTTTACCGTTACTTC
>MEHZ011467734.1_pt1 | contig 11809 bp, 10 predicted proteins | sample 897221 | NCBI WGS metagenome assembly MEHZ01 (sample SAMN05514161, study PRJNA337945) | marine metagenome | isolation source: marine surface water | place: Arctic Ocean | collected 2007-12-13 | reverse complement strand
GCCAGCGTTGTCCTATGCGCTGCATGAAGGCATCCCGGGCGCTCAGCTCGTGGAAATTCCGGATTGTGGGCATTGTCCCCAGATCCAGTCGCAGGAGATTTTCCTCCAGGCGGTGAGCGGGTTTCTCGACAGCTAGGATTTGTATGGCTGTGCCGTGACAGGCGCATTGGTTCCTGCGCGTCTGGACTGTTAAGCTTGCCGTGATTGTTTGATGTCGAAGTCGTGGGGGAAGTTATGCGGTTTGCGGTTGATACCGGGGGTACGTTCACTGATCTGATCGTCGAGGATGACGATGACGGTCTGCACATGTTCAAGGCGGCGACAACGCCGGATGATCCGATCCGGGGTGTGCTCGACAGTTTACAGGTCGCGGCGGACGATTTCGGGATGGAGCTTGGGGCCTTACTGGCCAAAGCGGATTTGTTCATCCACGGGACGACCCATGCCATTAACGCCATTGTCACCGGGAACACCGCAAAGACTGCGTTCCTGACCACTGAGGGACATCGGGACATTCTTGTGTTTCGCGAAGGCGGGCGGATGGAGCCGTTCAACTTTACGGTTCCCTATCCGCAGCCCTACATTCCGCGCGCTCTTTCTTATGAGGTGCCCGGCCGAATTCTGTCCGACGCTTCGGAGATGCGCCCGCTGGACGAAAACCGGGTCATCGAGATTCTTGAAGACCTGAAGGCCAAGGAAGTCGAATCGGTCGCGGTTTGTCTTCTGTGGTCGATCATCAATTCCGCCCATGAGGACCGGGTGGGCGAGTTGATCGCGCAGCACCTGCCCGGTGTGCCTTATACGTTGTCCCATGTGCTCAACCCGTCCTTGCGGGAATACCGTCGGGCCTCTTCGGCCGCCATTGATGCTTCGCTCAAGCCCTTGATGAGCGCCTATATGCACAATCTGACCGGGCGCCTGAGCGAGGCTGGCTTTGCTGGGCGCGTGCTTATCGTGACGTCCCAGGGTGGCATGATGGATGCCAGCGATATTGCCGAGCAGCCGATCCACCTGATCAATTCGGGGCCGTCCATGGCGCCGGTCTCTGGCCGCTATTTTGCGCGCGAGGATGAAGGTTCCGACACCGCGGTGATCGCTGACACTGGCGGCACGACCTATGATGTCAGCCTGGTGCGTCGGGGTCGTATTCCCTGGACGCGCGAGACTTGGATTGGACAACCCTATCGCGGCCATATGACCGGCTTCCCGTCGGTCGACGTAAAATCAATCGGTGCGGGTGGGGGTTCAATCGCCTGGGTCGATGATGGCGGCATGCTTCATGTTGGCCCGCAAAGCGCGGGCGCGGTCCCGGGGCCGGCTTGTTACGGTCAGGGCGGCGACAAGCCGACAGTCACCGATGCGTCCCTGGTGCTGGGTTATCTCGATCCGGAATTTTTCCTCGGCGGCAACATGTCTCTGGATATGGAGGCCTCCCGTGCCGCTATTCAGCGCGACGTCGCAGCGCCGATGGAGATGAGCCTCGAGGAGGCGGCCGCTGCGGTGATCTCGATCGCCACCGAAAACATGGTGCAGGCGATTGTCGATATCACCGTCAATCAGGGGATCGACCCGCGCGATGCGATTCTGATCGGCGGCGGCGGCGCGGCGGGTATCAATTCTGTGGCGGTCGGACGGCGACTGGGCAGCGAACGGGTGATCATTCCTGAAGTCGGCGCGGCCTTGAGCGCGGCGGGCGCCATGATGTCGGACCTCCATTCCCAGTACACACGGACCTTCTTTGCGAAGTCGGAATCCTTCGACGCCGCGGGGGTGAATGGGATCCTCGATGTGCTTGAGGCCAGCTGTAATGCGTTCATCGATGGGCCGGGGCAGGGCTCGATCGACCAGACCATCGAGTTTTTCGCCGAAGCACGCTACCCGGAACAAGTCTGGGAAATCGAAGTGCCGCTTGCCTCCCACCGTTTCGAAAGCGATGCGGACCTCGAAGCTCTGGTGCAGGGCTTCCACAAGGTCCACGAGGAGCTCTTCGCGATCAGGGATCCAGATTCCGGGGTCGAGGTCGTGGGCTGGACCGCGTCGGTCAAATGTCGTCTGCGCGAAGGGGAAAGCGGTTCGTTGGCCGTACGCGAGCTCGAGGCAACGACAGACCGCTCACGTCCTGTCTATTTCAACGGCCATGGTATGGTCGATGCGACGGTGCGCCGGTTTGAAGCGATGAACGAGGGCGAGGTGCTCGCGGGCCCCGCGATCATTGAATCGCCATTTACAACGGTGGTGGTGGACCCGGGGGCGACCGCTGAGCGGCGGGCGTCAGGCAGTCTCTCCATCGTGCCCGGCACGTCCGGTCTCTGAGCCGCGAACCGGAAGGGGATAACACCATGGCAGACAAGAAAATCGACGGCGTCCAACTCGCCCTGCTCTCCCACCGCTTGGAGGGTATCTCACGGAAAATGGGCAACACGCTTATGCGCACCGGACGCTCGGGTGTGCTCAATATTGCGCGGGACTTCTCGTGCTGCATCCTGACCGCGGATGACAAGCTGGCCTCGGTGGCGGAAAGCCTGCCGATCCATGTGCTGTCGGGCCCGGACATGATGTGCAAGACGATGAAAGAGTTTCATCCCGACTTCAAACGCGGTGACGCTTTTCTTCACAATTCGCCCTATCACGGCTGCTCGCATCCGGCCGATCACACGATCCTGATCCCGGTCATCGACGATGACGGTGTGCACCGCTATACGGTCGCTGCCAAGGCGCATCAGGCGGATATCGGCAATTCGATTCCGACCACCTATCACGGCACCGCGCGCGACGTTTACGAAGAAGGCGCGCTGATCTTCCCGGCGGTGAAGGTGCAGGAAGATTACAAATACAACATGGATATCGTGCGGATGTGCCAGATGCGCATTCGGGTGCCCGAACAATGGTGGGGTGATTTCCTCGCCATGATGGGATCCGCCCGAATCGGCGAACGGGAGATTCTGGCCCTGGGCCGCGAAGTCGGCTGGGATACGCTGGAGAGTTTCAACACCCAGTGGTTTGCCTATTCCGAAGAGCGGATGGTCGGGGCAATCAAGCACCTGCCTGCGGGCACCGCGACCCGGACCTCGACCCATGATCCGATTCCCGGCACCCCGGAAGATGGCATCACGATTACTAGCACCGTGACCATCGATCCCGATGCGGGCATGGTCACTGTCGACCTGCGTAACAATATCGATGCCCAGCCTTGCGGACTTAACCTGTCAGAGGCCTGCGCCCGGACTTCGGCGATGGTCGGCGTGTTCAACTCGATCGATCATTCGGTGCCCAAGAACGCGGGGTCTTTCGGGCGGATCGAAGTGCTGTTGCGCGAGAATTCCGTCTGCGGCATTCCCAAACATCCCACCAGCTGCTCCGTGGCAACGACCAATATCGCCGATCGGGTGTCGAATCCGACGCAGGCAGCGATTGCCGAAATCGCCGACGGGTTCGGACTGGCTGAATGCGGGGCGATTATCCCGCCGGCCACGGGTGTGGTCTCGGGAATTGATATCGACCGGGGACAGCCCTTTGTGAACCAGGTGTTTCTCGGCCTGACCGGCGGTGCGGGTGCCCCCCATGCGGATTGCTGGCAATCGATCTGCCATGTGGGCAATGGCGGGCTCTGTTATCAGGATTCAATCGAGCTTGATGAGTTGCGCCAGCCTTTGTTCATTCAAACCCGCGGCTTTGCGCCTGACACGGAAGGCGCCGGGAAGTTCTGCGGTGCGCGTTCGGCCTATGTCGAGTTTGGGCCCCGGACCGGCAATCTTGATGTCGCCTATGTGAGTGATGGCGGGATCAATGGTCCTCAGGGCGTACGCGAAGGGCTGGGCGGGGCCTGTGCCAATCAGTTCCGAATTACGCGCAACGGCATGCATGAGGAATTGTCCAATTGTGACGTGGTCAACCTGGTCGCAGGAGAGCTGATCGCCTCTCAATCCTGTGGCGGCGGGGGCTATGGACGGCCGACCGATCGCGAGCCCGAGAGCGTGGCCCATGATGTGCGCGAGGAATATGTCAGCGTCGACCGTGCGGCCTCTGTTTATGGCGTCGTGGTGGATGCGGCGGGAAATCTCGATGCGGCTGCGACCGAAGCGATGCGCGCGGGCATGACGACCGCATGACCTCGACGTCTCAGAATAAAAACGAGGATACGCTCGACGGGGTTCAGCTGGCGCTACTTTCGAACCGGCTCGACGGCATTGTGCGCAAGATGGCGAACACCCTGCTGCGGACCGGTCGCTCGGGTGTGCTCAACACGGCCCGGGATTTCTCCTGCTGTATTGTGACCGCCGATCACCAGCTGCTGACCGCGACCGAAAGCCTGCCGATTCATGTCCTGTCCGGGCCGGATATCATGGCGCGGTCGATGGCGGAGTTTCATCCCGACTTTCGCAATGGGGATGCCTACCTGCACAACTCGCCCTATCACGGCTGTTCCCATCCCGCCGACCACACCATTCTCGTGCCGGTGATGGACGAGAATGGACGGCATCGGTTTACGGTTGAGGCAAAGGCGCATCAGGCGGATATCGGTAACTCGATCCCGACCACCTATCACGCCCGTGCGCGCGACGTTTATGAAGAAGGCGCGCTGATATTTCCCGCGGTAAAGGTCCAGCAGGATTACGAGAATATCGAAGACATCGTGCGGATGTGTCAGCTGCGCATCCGGGTGCCCGATCAGTGGTGGGGCGATTATCTGGCCATGATGGGCGCGGCACGGATCGGTGAGCGTGAGCTGGTCAGCCTGGGAGAAGATGTCGGATGGGACCGACTGGAAAGGTTCGCGTCCGAGTTCTTCGACTATTCCGAAGCCCGTATGGTGGCGGCACTGCGTGCCGTCCCGGCCGGTACGGCGGGGCATTCGAGCACCCATGATCCGATCCCGGGGACGCCGGAAGAAGGCGTGAAGATCAACGTCTCGGTGACCGTCGATCCCGAGGCCGCGATGGTCGATGTGGATCTGCGCGATAACCCGGACAACATGCCTTGTGGTCTAAACCTTTCCGAGGCCTGTTCGCGCACGGCGGCCATGGTTGGCGTCTTCAATTCTATTGAACACAGCGTGCCGAAAAATGCCGGCTCGTTCCGGCGGATCAACGTCCAGCTGCGCGAGGGCTGCGTGGTGGGAATTCCCCAGCATCCGACCAGCTGTTCGGCGGCCACCACCAATGTCGCGGACCGGGTGTCCAACTCGGTTCAGGCGTCGATGGCGAAGATCTCAGAATTCATCGGTCTTGCTGAATGCGGGGCGTCGAGCCCGCCCGCCGCCGCTGTGGTTTCGGGCATTAATCCAGAAACCGACAAGCCGTATATCAATCAGGTGTTCCTCGGTCGGACCTGCGGTGCGGCCAGCGCACTCACAGATGCCTGGTGGACGGTCGGGCATGTGGGCAATGCGGGAATGTGTTTTCTTGATTCCGTCGAGCTCGATGAGCTGCGCCTGCCGATCTATGTGGATGCCCGCGGGTTTGTCGCCGACACTGAGGGTGCGGGGCGCACCTGCGGGGCCCCTCAGGCTTTTGCCAAATACGGTCCTCGCGTCGGGACAATGTCGCTGATCTACAATTCGGACGGCACGATCAACGGACCCAAGGGCGTTCGCGGCGGGTTGGGCGCAGCCCATGCGGGTCAGAATAAGCTGACGGTGAATGGCGAAGAGGAAGAAGTCCCCCGGGTGGGACAGGTCTTCCTGGATGCGGGTGAATTAATCGTCTCGCGGTCTTGCGGTGGCGGCGGTTTCGGACCGCCCGTGGAGCGTGCGCCCGAACGGGTGCGGCTCCACGTGTCTGAGGGGTTTCTCACCCAGGCACGGGCCCGCGAGATTTATGCTGTCGCGGTGGATGACGACGGCACGCTGAATGAAGACGAAACCGCGCGACTGCGGACTGCTGCGGAGTAAGACATGGCTAAAATTCCTGTTTCCGGCACTTGTGATCCGAAGTTCAGCGCGATCGAAGACGCGTTTCGAAGGAACATGCAGGACGGTGATCCGGTGTGCGGGGACGAGCTCGGCGCTTGCGTGTCGGTGGTGGTCGACGGTGAAATGGTTGTCGATCTCTGGGGTGGATATAGCGATGCGGCGCGGACACAATCATGGGCGCGCGACACCACGACCTGCATGATGTCTGTCACCAAGGCTTGCGCGGCCATTGCCTTGCTTACCCTCATAGATCGCGGCGTCGTCGAGATGGACGCGAAGGTTAGCCAGTACTGGCCGGAATTCACCGGCGGCGGCAAGGAAAGCATGTCGGTCCGCACACTGATCTCTCACCAGTCCGGGGTGATCTATGCGGACGCTGCGCCTGCGGGTTCATTGTGGGACGGAACCTCGGTTGAGCGCGCGCTGGAAGCTGCAACGCCTGAATGGGTCCCCGGGACCGGCGGGGCCTATCATTCCTTCACTTATGGTCCGCTTCTCAACGGCCTGATCCGCCGCGCTGATGGGCGCGATGTTGGAACCTATTGGCGCGAAGAAATCGCCGAGCCGTTCGGGATCGACTACGGCATTGGACTGACCGACGAACAGGCCGCGCGCCGGGCCGAATTTGTCGAAACACCGGGAACCCCATCGCGGGACGGCATCAAGGGTGACGCCGAATCGCCGTTGCTGCGCGGATGGAACCCGATGCCCAAAGATGAAGATTTCAATTCCGATGACTGGGTTCATAACCAGTTCGCTTCAGCCAACGGTCACGGTAATGCGCGGGCCATTGCGCGGCTCTATGGCGGGCTGTCGAACCGGGGTGTGATCGAAGGGAAGCGATTGTTGTCGGAAGAGCTGATTGCTGATGCGATCAGCGAGCATTGGGATGATCTTGACCGAATGACCAACCGGCCGTTCCGGTTCGGCTGTGGTTTCATGCTGTCTTGTCCGCCATTTCCCTTCGGTGGCCAGCGCAATAATTTCGGCCATACAGGTATTGGTGGAGCGATCGGATTTGGCGATCCGGAGCGTCACATCGGGTTTAGTTACTGTGGAAACCGCATGGCGCCGATCGCCGATATGGGGCCCTTTGCGGGACCGATGATCGATGCCGTTTACGCGGCAGTCTAGGAGAATTTGAAAATGCGTTTTGAAAACAAAGTCGCGCTCGTCACGGGCGGATCCTCAGGTATTGGCGCGGAGACCTGCGTGCGGTTTGCCGAAGAGGGCGCCAAAGTGGCTGTGGTCGCGAGCGCCTCGCTCGATAAGGCTCAGGCAACGGTTGATCTTTGTGGAGAGGGCGCCAAAGCCTTCACCTGCGATGTCAGCGATGTCGCGCAGATCGACAAGCTCGTGTCAGATGTGGTGGCAGCCTATGGACGGATCGACATTCTGGTGAATGCGGCGGGAGTGTTTTTTCCGACCCGGATCGGAGAAACCGAAGAAGAGATGTTTGACGAGATGGCCGGTGCCAATCTGAAAGGCTGTTTCTTCATGTGCAACGCGGTTGCGCCGCATATGATCGAAAACGGCGGCGGCAAGATCGTTAATCTTGGCTCGGCTGCCGGGACGGCAGGGCGCAGCAATTATATCATCTACTCAGCGGTGAAGGCCGGGGTCATCAACATGACCCGCTCGCTCGCGGCAGCCCTGGCGCCCCACGATATCAACGTGAATTGCCTGGCGCCGGGAAACACGGCGACATCCATGAACGAGAATGTCCGCACCGAGCCGGAATACGCAGAAATCTACGAGACCATCAAAAAGAATACGCTCAGCAACCGGCCTTTTGCCGATCCGCGCGAGATGGCCGGCGCGGTTCTATTTCTGAGCTCAGACGATGCAAAGGCCGCGCACGGGGCGATGCTGCTCATGGATGAGGGCCTGTCGGCCGGCTACTAACCTCAAATTTGATTTTTAAAGGGAGACGGATCATGGAATTGCGAAACAAGGTGGCACTGATCAGCGGTGGATCGTCAGGTATTGGCGAGGCGATTGCTCATAAGTTTGCCTCGGAAGGTGCGACCTGCGCGATTATCGCCAGCTCGAACATCCGCAAGGCCAACAAGGTCGCCAAGGAAATCAAACGCAAGTCGAAGGGCTATGTCTGCAACGTCACCAAGCCCGGCGAAGTGCAGGCGACCGTCGACAAGGTTATCAAGAACCACGGCAAGATCGATATTCTGGTCAACGCAGCGGGGGTCTTTTATCCGACTGCAACGGGCGACACCAAGCCTGCGGATATGAACCGGATGGTGGATATCAACCTCAAGGGCACCTGGAACATGGCCAATGCGGTTGTGCCCCATATGGTCGGCCGCAAACGCGGCAATATCATCAATATGGCCTCTGTCGCGGGTGTGGTGGCTCTGCCGTCCTACGCCCTGTATTGCGCGACGAAGGCGGGCATTGTGATGATGACCAAGGCGATGGCGGTGGAGCTTTCGCGTTCTGGAATTCATGTGAACTCGATTTCACCGGGCAATACCGAAAGCCCGATGAACGAGGATATTCGAACGGATCCCGAGCTCAAGCCGGTGCTGGAATTCATGGATATGCTGACCCCGTCCGGGCGCACCTATTCGAAAGCCGAAGACATCGCGAACGCGGCGTTCTTCCTGGCCTCGCCGAAAACCGGCCAGGCGGTCTACGGGGCAAACTTCGTTATCGATGAAGGCTTTGCGGCCGGATTGTTTATCGCCGATTAGGCGGAATTCTTTGAGCAATATTCCGGGGCGGGTGGCGATCAACGCTGTCCGCCCCGTTTGATTCCGCTGGTCTGTTCAATCCTATCAATTACGGGGGAACCAGTCGGACCCACGCCCGTCCGGTGTGAGGTCGAACACGTTCCACAACGGCCAGATCGTGTCCACGTGACGGGGATGCATGCCGTCGGGGGAAGGTGTGAAAAACATCTCCGACCCCCAGGTGTGGAGAATCCCCTCATCTGTCTTGTGGAAGACGTTGATGGCGGGGGTTTGCGACTGTTCGTTGGTTTCGGTGTGGTAGTCGGCATTGTAGGTCGTGGCACCGGTCGAAAGCAGGCGGACGTTCTGCCAGCCCGGGTGCGGCCCCAGGTACGAAATTCGGATATCGGTGCTTTTGCGAATACGGCGAAGTTCATTTTATCTTGAATATGAGGCGCCATGCCGTCCAGACCGTCGATCAGGGAGGTGCAGGCGGGACAAGCATTTCCGCCGGGCGTAAGCATGAAGGAGTAGACCGCCAGCGTGTCCTTGCCGGGTGCAAAAAGCTCGGAGAACGTGGTCTGTCGCTCGTTTCCTTCTATTTGCAGATCAGCCGACCCTTCGGTTAGCACGTAGTCTTCTTTCAAGGTGCCGCCCAGCGGCAGAGCCCGGCGCATGACAGCGACTTCTTCAGCCCGCGCACGGAATTATTTCCGCGGTAAGCAAAGCATCTCGGGCCACGCGGTAAGATTTGGGCTCATTGGGGAACCTTGTGTCGTGATGCGGTGCCATGTCGATCTCTCCCTGTATTTAACCGTTGAGTTAATTACAGAGAGAGATCGGTTTACCTGCAACCACGGTCGCGGTTCTAGAAAGCTTTTCGAACCACGATGTAGAGACCCAGCAGGAGCAGGGACGACAGCAGGACCAGTCGGAACCGGGCTTCAGAGATGCGTTGGCGCACTTTGGCACCGATGTAGTAGCCAATCAGCGCCGGGATCGTGAACAGCACCGAAGAGATCGCCAGTTCCGTGTTGAGCAGGCCTTTTTGCTGGAAGGCAAGGGTGATGGCGAAGGTCGCGGTAAGGAACAGCAACCCCATGGCTTGGACCAGCATATCCCGACTAAGCCCAAGGGATTGCAGATAGGGCACGCCGGGAATGACGTCCGAGCCGGTCATGCCGGCGGCCACCCCGTTTAGGCCGCCAATAACCGGCGACATCCAGCCTTCATGCCGGCCGGGCGAGGGAATACGCGGTGCGCGCAGGCCGTACGCGGCAAACAGCGCCAGCAAGATCCCCAATCCGATGGTCAGGAGTCGCGTGTCGGCAACCACCAGGATTTCGGCACCCAGCCAGACCCCGACACAGCAGGTGAGAAGGATCGTCCAGATGCGTCGGATGGTCTGCAAGAGTCCCGGTCCGCCAAGGACCTGCCAGCCGTTGGCGGCAATACCGGGGACAATCAGCAAAGCGATGGCGACGGGCAGTTCCACCACCGTGGCCATCAGCCCGAGGATGATCGCCTTCATACCGATCCCCACAGTTCCCTTGACGAGACCACCCAGGAAGAACGCAAAGAACGCGAACGCGTATTGGAAGTTTGTGAGCTCCAGAAGGGGCATTATCTGGCTTTTCGACCCTAGATTTCCCACTCCACATTGCCGTCCATGCCGATTTCCTGGCCGGTGATGTGACGGCCGGAGTGGGACGCGAGGAATACGGCGAGATCGCCGACTTCGCTCGGATCGATCCAGCATTTCAGGGAGATGAATTCCAGGAACTCAGCTTCGCGTTCTTCGGCGGTAATGCCCCGTTCCTTGGCCTGGTTGGCGACAATGCCACGCCCGCGTTCATTGTCGATCAGCCCGGGCAGAATGGCGTTGCAGCGAATGCCGAACGGTCCGTATTCCCGGGCCACCGTGTGGGTCAGGCCTAGCACGCCGACCTTGGAGGCGACATAGGGGGAGCGCAGGGGCAGGGCGACCTTGGCCGAAGCAGTAGAGATATTCACGATAGAGCCGGAATTCTGGGACTTCATGTGGGGGGCGACGTTCTTGATGCAGTAGAACATGCCGTTGAGGTTGACCTTGATGGTGCGGTCCCAGTCTTCGTAGGAAATGTCTTCCAGTGCAGCCCGAGGTCCCCCGATGCCGGCATTGTTGACCAGCACATCGACGCCGCCCATCCGGGTAACGGCTTGCGCGACCAAGTTTTCCACGTCTTCAGGGTTGCCCACATCGGCCAGGCTGCCCGAGACCGCATCGCTGCTGTCGATCGCTTCCTGGAGAAAGTCGGGCTGCACATCACAGACATGAACCTGGGCACCTGCGGCAACAAATCGATCGACGATGGCCCGGCCGATACCCGATCCACCTGCAGTGACGATGACCCGTTGGCTTGTGGCTATATCTGACATGAGGAACTCCTGGTAAGCTTTTGACTTAAATAATATTATACGACTTTCACTGTTTGCTCGAAAGGGTGCGCCAGCGTCGGGTAATCGCCGCCAGTTCTTCGCGTAGCAATTGCACAAAACGTTCAGATGCGCTGTTCAGCGGTCGGCGAACCTGACGGATCAGGTAGTAGTCCAGCTGCGCGCGAGGCCGCACGATCGGGTTGATGACAAGGGCGCCGGAGTCCCCGGCATCGATCACGGAAGCGACCGCGGTGAGCGTCGACCAGCCCGAATGGCGCACATATTCCAGCGTCGTGTTCAAACCGTCGGATTCGATGGTGGATTCGACTTCGAGCTCTGCCCGGGCAATGAGCGTGTCGATGAGCTGGCGAATGGCGTGACGTCGGGTCGGCAGGACCATGCGCAAGGGCGCCAAGTCCTGCAAACGGATGCGTTCAAACGGGGTGAGCCCGGAACCTGGGCCCGAGACGAGAACCAGCTCGTGCTCGGCCAGCAACGTCGCCTCGATGCCTTCATGGCTGACGGCGCTGGTGACAACAGCAAAATCCAGCTCGCCCGCCGCAACCCGGTCGGTCAGGGTGCCGCCATAGGCCTCATCCAGGGTCAGTTCGACATTGGGATGGACCTCGGTGAACCGCGATAATGCTGCAGGCAGCGCGCTTCGGGACACGGAAGGAACCGTTCCAATTGTGAGCGCTCCGGTGACATCCCCGGATAATTCGCGGACGGCAATGCGGGTATCCGCCACGGCGCTTAGAATCGACAGGCTACGGGCATACAGCCGTTTCCC
>MEHZ011437808.1_pt1 | contig 11813 bp, 16 predicted proteins | sample 897221 | NCBI WGS metagenome assembly MEHZ01 (sample SAMN05514161, study PRJNA337945) | marine metagenome | isolation source: marine surface water | place: Arctic Ocean | collected 2007-12-13 | reverse complement strand
ATTGTGAATGCGCCTGCCAATGCTGATGTTGGAGCGTGGGTGTTGCCGAACCCGACTGCGGGAACCGACACCGCTGCTGCGGCGCCGCTGTCGGAGGTCCTGGCGCTGTCTGAGGCCCCAGAACTTGCGTTCACGGGAACCACTAGCACTGTGGCAGCAACGTTCGCCTTCGCCCTGCTCGGCTTAGGATTCCTCACCCTCGGCGAACAACGACGACGACAAGACTCATAACCTAAACGAGCACCGGGAGTGATCGTGCCGATCGTGCCCGGCACTGTTGGACGGCCGCCGGTGCCGGCATTTTTGGGCGCCAATGTTGGACACTGGTTGGACGGGGGTCCCCAGAAGCGCCTAAATCGTTGCTATTGCAACGTTTTTTAGACCCCTCTGCCTCTACCCCGCCTATAGGCCGACTCACCGTCACCACATATCTGGGCTTCGCAAACTCCGCCCTTACACGGCGTTCGCCGTGGTCAGCTATGGGTCGTGCTGGTCGTTCCATTCCTCCACCCCACTCGCTCCTCCGTCGCTCAGAGCTGGATCGCTGGACCTGGCAACGGGTTGCCGAAATGCTCAGCGGCGGCGCAGGACAACGGCCGGTTCACGGGCGGCCTGGTGAGACCCCGAAGGCAAGCAACGCTCGAAGAGCTTCGACCGCAAGAGTGACGCCCAAAAGGCCTCACCACGGTCGAAGCCGATCAGCTTCGCCATAACTACGTCGTCCACGACCTGGTCAGATCACCCTCGGCGAATACCCGCAGAGCCTGATGGCCAATCAAGAGTGACGACATTCCACCCGAGTCGCACACGCGTAGCCACATCGGTCCCGGCCTAGACGCCCGCCCACTTGTCTCTATCCCCTGCAACGACTTCCAAGGATTCGTTCAGTCGCTCAGCCGCGGTCAGAACACACTCGCCCCAAGACCATCGACGGGGTCTATCGGCTACTCGTGTCGATCCTCGAAGCGGCCGTCAATAACCGCAAGATCGCCCACTCCCCCGCCGTCAAGATCAGACTGCCGACGATCAACAAGAACGTCGCCGACAGCATCACCGCCCTCGGCCTCGACGACGTGCGCCGCATCGCCGACGCCGCGCCACCGTGGATGACCACATTCGTCTGGACCGTCGCCACAGACCAGGCGAAGCCGCCGGGCCCACCCTGGAACACGTCGACTTCATGCGCCGAGAGATCCACGTCGACCGCAAACTCACCACCATCGCGCGCGATGTCGACGAAACGCCCGAAGGCGAAACTCGCACCACCGCAGTCCTCGCGTACTGTTGCGTTGATTGATCGTGTGTTAGTCCGCGACCGGTTGAGGGCTGTTCGTTCGCTGGTTCAGATGACTTCGGCGAGTTCGTCAAATGCCTCGGCTATCCGCAGATGACTAGCAGTCTCGGTGCCGAGTTCGTAATGTCCTCGCCGGATGTTCTGGATGAACGCGTGGCCTCTGATGACGATCGAAGCAGTTTGGTCGCCATTGAGGCCGCGCATTGGTCGAAGACGATCCTTGATCGCACTCGACGCGGTTGTTGGCGTACTGCCAACAAGATCACATCCGGAGGAAACTGAAAACCAACAAACGCCGAACGGTCGAACGAACGACGACACTGAACCGGGCGCATCGTCACAGCCTCGCCGATGAAGGACCTGATCGATCAATGCAACAGAACCCTTCTGTTTCGGTTTGGTGATCGGGTGAACAACACGATTTCGAACGAAGGCGAGAACCTCGGGTAATCCATCGACGATGTTGTTCGCCTTGGCGAGCGGTGCCAGCACATGATGCCGCGACCGGGTCGAAGCATCGCCCATTTGATAACGAGCCTGAGCTGTGCGCGAACTACAGGGATCGCCAGCATCCCCGCGGACTCTGTATCTCGGTTCGCCTTCTGCCGGGTCTCAGTTCGTCTTCCGCCGGCCGAGCACGACCAGGGTTAGCCCCACAGCGATAGCGCTCAGCGCGACAACGGGCATCGCTTGTTCGGGGCGTCCGGTGCGCGCCAACTCGGGCACTATTGGGGTAGGCGGAGTGGTTGAGCTAGTCGTGGGCGTCGGCGAAGGTTCTGGTGTCAGAGCGGGAAGGGGATTTGGCGTAGACGTCGGCGTAGACGTAGACGTCGGGGTAGGCGTCGGCGTCGGCGATGGGGTGGGAGTAGACGTCGGCGTCGGCGTCGGCGTCGGAGTAGGCGATGGGGTGGGAGTAGGCGATGCGGTTGCAGTAGGAGCTGGTGCCGGGGGCGTCAGGTCGCAGCTCGGTTCAACGAACATGTCGGTGTCGAGGGTGACCGCTCCGTTCCGTGCGAGGGCACGTCCGTGGACCGTGACGTTCGAAGTCACTGTTATGGAAGTGAAGGCGAGGATGTTCCCGACGAAGACAGAACCGGTCCCGCCGAGGGTGGCGGAGCTACCCACCTGCCAAAAAACATTGCAGGCTTGGGCGCCGTTGATCAGGTTGATAGTGCTACCGGAGGCCGTGATGAGCGTCGAGTCAGTTTGAAAGATGAAGACCGATGTCGGGTCGCCGGCGCCGTCGAGTGTAAGCGGCCCGGAGATACTGAGCGGCGACTTGCTCGGTCCGGCATAGACCCCGGCTTGGAGGGTGAGATTGACCAGATCGGCGGGCGTGGTCACCTCGATCGTGCGCCCCGCTGCGTCCATATAGGCAGCGGTGAGATCGGCTTGGGCCTGTTCGGCGATCGCATCTCCGATATTGATCGTACCCGTGACGAGCCCGGGCGGGAAGCCGGTCACCGAGGTTCCCGGCCACAGACCAAGGCTGCCGTCGATGGCTGTGGCGCCTGTATTGGTCACGGTCGATCCGGCCAGGACAGCATGAGCCGAAGACGTTCCCATGACGACGGTCGGGACCATAGCCTCGCCGACGGAGGTCCCCGTCGAGATCAGCGCGACCACGAGGACTCCGACCACCAGGAACATCCCGCCCATTCGTCGGGCCATACCCGGATCAGGGACATGCTTTTGGTTTGTTACGAAGAGCCCGCAGAGGACAAGAACGGCAACCGTGACTCCAACGATCATCGCCGGTTCCTTCCTGCACCCAGAAAGGACTCACCAAATGTGGGACCGACCGAGTGTAAAAAGAAGCTCAGTCTTGAAGTAGTTCATGGACATACCATTGGCGATCGCGGCGACTTCGCCGCTCAGCGCCTGGGACAACAAGACGGACTGCGTCATCGCCTGGATCCGAGGCCGACTTCAGCAATTCAAGCCAACCAGGCCCCTACCACCGCGAAACTCCACGTCGCCCGCTGAAGTCTCGATCAGCCTTGGGAACTGCCTACCCGTCATCGTCGAGTTCGGAAAAACCGCCCAGAAAGAACGACACATCACGGGCGCTCTGTCGGGCGCTCCGTCGGGCGCACAAGTCTTCTGTCATAGGTTCTCCGAACCCGAAGCCGGGTCCGATGTTGCATCCGTGCGCACCAGTGCGGTCAGCGATGGTGAACATTGGACCCTGACCGGCCAGAAGATGTGGACCACTCTGGCTCATGTGGCCGAGGTCGCCATCGTGTTGGAGCGCACCGACCCGACACCCTCGTTCAGTCAGCTCCGCGCTGCTAGCAGGCCAACGGCGGTCTTTCCACGTCCTGTGTTCAGCTTGATACCGAGGATGATCCGGTTCGTTCGTTCACCGAAGAACTACGGCACCTCGACCGTGAAGCACACGAAAACCGGACCGAAATATACACACGGTGCCGACCCTGGTGAGATGAGCCATCGTCGCGTTGTTTCGCCGTCGTTTGACCGATCGGCGTTCGCTGGCTATCGCTTCGAGCCTGAAGCGATCTTGTTGGCGGTTCGCTAGTACCGGCGTTATGGCTTGTCGCATCGAGACGTGGAAGAACTCCTGGCCGAACGTGGGATGAGGTTGATCACGTCACGATTTACCGATGGGTGCAAAGGTTCACGCCGCTTCTGATCGACGCGGCCAGGCCGTGTCGTCGCAGTATCGACGATCGACGGTTCGCGAACGAGACTTACATCAAGGTTGCCGGCGTCTGGCGTTACATCTACCGGGACGTGGATCAGCACGGCCAAATCATCGACGTCTATGTCTCGAAGCAGCGCAACATCCCGGCGGCCACAAGGTTCTTTGAGAGCGCGTTGGTAGCCCATGGGAGTCCGCGTGAGGTCACAACCGAGTTGGCCGCTCCCTGGCTTCGAGTCATCGACGAGCTGATCCCGGAAGCGTTTCACGACACCGGGCCATACGCCAATAGCCGCGTGGAGTGCGACCACGGTCGACTCCAAGCCAGGCTTCGACCAACGCGCAGCCTGCGAACTGAGCGGCCTGGAAACCGACCGGACAGCGTCGACCGTGACCACCGGGCACGCTTTCATCCAAAACCCACGACGCTGCCGCTACGAACTCGGCACCGAGGCCAGACACAAGCATCTACGCGTGGCCCCAGCTTTTGATGAACTCGCCAAAGCCATCTACACGACCCTAACCGACACCGAATCAGCGAGGCGCTCCCACCGCTCGATCAACGCAACAGTGCCGCACTGGATCGATTGCCTGCCACTTCGAGATAAGCAGCGCAAGGTCGCAAGCACCACGTTCATGTTTTAGGTGGATTGGCCTCGCCGAACGGGGTCCTATTCGGAGAATGTGGTGCGGAAGATCAGCTCCTCGCACACCTTGGCGAATGCTTCCGGGTCATCGCGTGCCGGGTCGTACCACTTGTGGAACCAGCTGACCATGCCGAGGAGGGCCTGGGCGGTGAGACGTGGGTCCGTCGTTGGGATCGAACCCTGGCGGCTCGCGTCTGCGACCGCTTCGATGATGAGACGAAGCACACGACGTTCCTTGGGGAGTATCTCGGACTCGTATTTATCGTCGAGTGCGGGCCGATCGCCGAAGAAGACAATGAACAATGACGGGTCAGCTGCAATCGCAAAGATGAGCTCACGCATGAGACCCCGGAGCCGAGAGGTCGGATCGTCGATGGCGGCCAGCTGCTCCATACGTTCGACGGTGGTCGAGATGGCCCGATCAAAGACAAGGTAGAGCAGGTGGGCCTTCGACGGGACGTAGTGGTAGAGGCTGGCGCGACCTGTGCCCAAGGACGCGGCCACATCGTCGAGGGAGCCGCTGTCGAACCCGCGTTCACGGAACACCTCGATCGCGACGTCGACGATCTCGCGCTGCCGGGCCAGGTAGGCAGCCGAAGGTTCGTCTTGGCGGGGGCGTCCGGGTCGTCGTTTATGTTGGACGGCGGCTTCTTCCTGGTTCACCGCGACCGAACCTAGCCTGCTACCTGAGGTTGGGGAACGGATCCCCGCCAAGGTCGGCGCTTCCTTCCTCGGCGAAGAGTTGATCGTTGTGACCCGTGTAGCCAAGAGCCATGAAGAGGTAAGCGTCGGCCAGCTTCAGTGCATGGGCGATCGCGGGCGTAGGAGCGTCGCGTCGTTGGTGGTCGAGATCGGACCGCAGGGCTACCAATGCCTGGCGAGTCCCTTCGAGCTCGGTGACGTTGCTCATGTCGCTCCTCTCGTGTCAAAGATGCGCTTGGTCTTAAGCTCGTAGCGGGGCAACGTGCCAGTGTCGACGACCTCGACACCGAGCCGGACTCCGAGGCTTTGTCGGAAGTGCTGGTCGAGCCGTTCGGCAACATCAGCTCGATTGGTCTCTGAGGTTGCCGCCTCGACCTTCACCAACATCTCGTCGAAGGCTGCCGGCCGGCTGATGTGCAGTTCGTAATAGTTGGAGAGGCCGTCAACGCCCCCGATGAGGTTCTCGACGGCCGTCGGGTAGACGTTGGTTCCACGGATCGTGACCATGAAGTCGCTGCGACCCAAAACCACGCCGGGCAGGTGGTTCCATGTCCAGCCACATCCGTGGTCGGGATGAAGGTCACGCTGGACCAGATCGTGCGTCCGATACTTGATGAATGGCTGGGAGAAGTGTGTGTAGCTGGTGACGATGTTCTCGCCGACCTGACCGGACTCGAGCAGAGGTTCTCCACTCTCCGGGTCGGCGGTGTAGGAATGCACAACGTCTTCGCAGGTATGTACACCCCCACCCCATTCGCGACAACTCAGGGCCACGTGCATCGCTTCGCCTATGCCATAGCCGTCGATCACGTGTTCGGCCCCCCACTGCTCCATCAGGATCCGACGGGTCGCTGGTACCGAGAAGCCGGGTTCGCCACCACCACCGAGGATCTCGACGCCGGCGTCGCGGATGTCGAGCCCTTCTTGTCGGGCCACTTCGGCAAGGTGGAGCAGATACGTCGGCGTACCCATGACGATCTTCGGCTTGTGGTCCAGGATCTGTCGCACCCGTTCGACGCTTCCCACCCCGCCTCCTGCCAGGATCCGCAAGTTCATGTTCCGGGCACCCCAGTAGATGCTCCACAGGCCGATCCACATCCCGAAGTTGAAACAGAAGTAGATGGAATCACCGGGGCGAATGCCGTGGTCCCAGAACGAGTAACAGTATTGGGTGGCGCTCTTCTGCATCTCGAACTGCGTGAACCCCTCGTTGAGGAACTTTCCCGTCGTGCCGGTCGTGTGGAAGTACATCTGGAGTTCCTCGACCGGAAGCGCCAGGCCTCCGAAGCCGTGGGAACTCTGTTCCTGATCGGTCAGGAAATCTGGCTTGTCGGTGAAGGGCAAGCGGTGGTGATAGTCGTCCCATGTGCCGATGTCCTCGGGCTTGATGTCCGCCTCGTCGTACAGACGCCGATACAGCGGTGAGTTGCGGTAGGCCCACGCGATCAGATGCTGGATGCGCTCGAGATGGATGGCGTCGAGGACCTCGCGTGGTGCAGTCTGCGTCGGCTCGTTCCAATACCGGGATGAGGCCATCAGCGGCCCTTCCAGTCTGGCTTGCGTCGCTCCAGGAATGCCTTGGCCCCCTCGGCGTGATCCTCGCTGGTCTTGAGCACGCTCTGGCCCAACCGCTCAAGCCGGCGGCCGGTCTCGTGATCGACATCGGTGGCAGTGTTGAGCACGAGCTTGGCCATACCCAAAGCCAGCGGAGCGAACGCTGCGAGTTCCTCGGCCAAGGCCATTGCGCCATCGAGTACTTCGCCGGCAGGCGTGACTGTGGTGCACAGACCCATTGCCTTGGCGTCGTCGGCGGTGACAGTCCGCGAGAGCATGACGAGCTCCTTAGCCCGCCCCAACCCGACATGGCGGACCAGTCGTGAACAGCCGCCGGAACCGGGGATCAATCCGACCTTGGCCTCGGGCATCACGAAACGGGCATTGTCGGCCATGACCCGGAAATCACACGACAGTGCCAGCTCGAACCCGCCACCGGCCGCAACCCCGTTCACCGCTGCGATGACGGGAAGTTCGACGGCTTCGACCAGATCGAAGAGCGAGTGCAGACTGCGGGCGACGGCCCGAAAGCCGCGTGTGCCCATCTCGGAGAGATCGGCCATCTCAGAGACATCTTCGCCTGCGGAGAACGCCTTGCCCGCACCGGTGAATACCAGGACTCGTACCGTCGAGCTCATAGCGGCGTCTTCGATGACGTCACGCATGTCAGCCCGCATGGCCGCATTCCACGAGTTGAACTTATCGGGTCGGTTGAGGGTGATCAGCCGCACCCCGCTGTCGTTGTCTTCGACAAGAAGATGGTCAGTGCTCATGCGTCGGGATCCCCTTCGAGGACCAGGAGGCCGGTAGCCACCAGAGTGCCAGATTGATTGTGGACTTCGATTCCTCGATCTTGGATCCCAAAGTCGAACGACGTGATCGTCAGCGCGTCTTCAGGAAATACCGGTCCGCGTAGTCGTAGGTCAAGGTTGCGGATGGCACCAGCCCCGAGCTGTGCGACCAGAAGGTCGAGCACGATGGCGGCGGTCAAGGGCCCGTGAACAACGGTGTCCGGCAGGCCGGCCGCCGTGGCGAAGTCGACATCGAAGTGGACCGGGTTATGGTCCCCCACCGCGTCGCCGAAGAGTTGGACGGCGTCGCGGGTCACCGGAGCGGCGGTCGCTTCGGCAATCGTCAGCGGGGTGGTCATGCCGGTACCTCCACGGTTTCGGTGGCACGCACGGCCTGTTCGACGAATGTGGTGCGTTGCCGCTGGATCAGCTCACCGTCGGCGCCACGGAACTCTGACAGCACGGTCGCTAGTTGGAACGAACCTTTGTCGAGGATGTCCTCGACGCTCACGGTGAGCCGGACGGTTTCACCAGGTGAGAAGGCACGGTGCCATTCGTAGGCCTGACCCCCTTGCAGGGTTCGTGCTAGGTCCATGCCAATGGGATCAACAACCGAGTCTTGTCCTGCCGCAGTTGGGCCGAAGAAAGGGAGCATGGCCGCTGTGGCTGCGCCGGTCTCTGTACCTATCGCCGCAGCCAACCGTTCGAGCTGGTCGGGTTCGACGACGAGATCGGTTTCGACGATCACTTTCCCGAGGGTGTCGAGGTTCATGAATACTTCTCCTGGTCTGCTAACTGGTTCGTTCTGTCTCTATCATTCAGCGCCGGGTCATTCAGCGCCGGGATGCGGCCCGTCAGCTGGAGCCCATGAGCTGCCAGACGCTGACCAGTAACTCGTGGTCGTCCGCAGACGTCGCCGGCTCAGATATCGGCGTCATGTTCCAGCTGTGCGGTTTGTGGACCACGAGCACCCGGGCTTCGGGGTGCGCCTGTTCGCTGGCCTCGTAGGCAGTGATCACGAGATTGTGTTCACCGGCGACCACAAAAAAGTACTCACGATGCGATGGCGACGCCGCCTCGATCAAGGCCACGTTGGGCTCGGGGCGCTCGACTGTTACCAGCATGGAGCCAGACGTGGGTCGAGCCGTCACAGGAAACGACGGTTGAGCCGATTGCTCGGTACCTCAATGCCGATCTCCTCAAGCAGCGGACGAGTGTCAGCGATGTAGTCGCGGCGTAGATCGGCGTTGTTCTTCTGCCGAAGGCCCCACTTCACGTAGGCCTCGGTGAAGGCCGAGTCGGAGCGGCCAAACATGTCGAGCGCAGCAGGCCACCACGTCTTGATCAACTCGTTGGCTTGGTCGAGGCCTTCGGGAGTGGAGCACACCTGACGGAGATTGCGCAGCCCCAGAGTGCAGTGGAACAACTCATCCTTGTGGAGCCTGGGCGCTACGTCGAGCAGAGGCCGGTAGGGCACCCCCGCCCAGGTCTCGCCGATGTAGCAGCCAACCCGGTCGATGAGCGCGTGGAAATACGCCAGGTCACAGAACGTGTCCATCGAAAGACGGAATGCGTACTGCTCGATGGGGCGGTCGACCTTGTCGACTCCGAGACCTTGGAGGATCTGGGCGGTGATAATGCCGTGCTCGACCTCTTGTTGCATCAGCTTTACCAACAGCAACTTCGTTGCCTCGTCGGTCGGCAGATTCAGACACCGATCCCAGAGCATGACCATCAGCTCATTGAAGTGAGGATTCGTGCTGTTCTCGATGTGATAGCTCAGCATCCGAACCAGCAATTCCCGGAACTCCTCGGGCAGATCTTCGCCCTCGTCCCAGATCTTCTGTTGCGGATCCGCGGTGGCAGTGCTCATGGTCGGAAGCCCCTCAATTACCTCGACTAATGCGTCGATCTAATACAACCCCTATCATCATCCACTGTCAAGACATTATTTCGACGGGTACGTCGAAACAACCGAGAGCGACCAGCTGCCACATGACCGCAACCCCTACCGCCCCCGCTTGCCACCGCGATCTCAGTGTCTACGTTCTGCCTGGCCGTGTTACTAATCCATTAGAGGGAGTCGCCGAGACCGCAGCCGCCGAGACCGCTGGTTTCGGCACTGTCTATGTGAGCGAACGCCTCGATCTGAAGGATGCCGCCGTCACCTGTGGAGCGCTGGTCGCCACTACCCGGGCGATCAATATCGGCACCGCAATCATTCACCAGAGCACCCGCCATCCCCTGGCGATCGCCTCCATGGCCGCCACACTGCAAACCATGAGCAGGGGACGCTTCGTACTGGGAATTGGACGAGGCCTCGGGGCGCTCGCCCCTTCCCTCGGCACGCCCCCACCCACGCTCGACAGCCTCGAACATCTGGTCTCGGTGTTGCGTCGTTTGTGGGCTGGGGAACGAATCACTGAACAAGGCCCGGCAGGGAACTTCAGGGGTTTGCGCTTCTCTGATCTCCTGGCCGACGATCCGCCCCCGGTCCTGCTCGGCACCATCGGGCCCAAGGGACTCGACCTGGCCGGAAGGGCGTTCGATGGTGTGATTCTGCATCCCTTCCTCACCACCGACGCTGTCCAACGGTCAGCGGACCGGGTCCGCCGCGCCGCAGAGCAGGCCGGTCGCGACCCATCGCAGCTCCGTATCGTCTCGACCCTGGTCGCAGCGCCAGACCTCTCCCCTGAGCGCGAAAACATCGCCGTCCACGCCCGAGCCGTGAGCTACTTCCAGGTACGCGGCCTAGGCGAAATGCTCGTGGCGGCCAACGACTGGAACCCCGCGATTCTCCAGCACCTTCGCGACCACCCAACACTGGCCGGCAAAGGTATCGCCGACACCTCACTCGGCCGTCATAGCCTCGTCGATGCAGCCCAGGTGCTGCCCGCCGAGTGGGTGACCTCGGGCGCCGCTATTGGTACCACTGCGTCCTGCGTCGAGCGGGCGAAGCAGTACCGGCGCCATGGCGCCGACGAGATCCTCATCCACGGCGCCCTGCCCACAGAAGCAGCGCCACTCGCTGCCGCATGGGCGACTGGATCGGCGAACCCGTGAGTCTCGACCCTAACGTCCTCGCCGGGCACCTCCCGTCACTGGTTCGGGCTCAGCTGGGTAGCGTCACGGTCACCGACATCGAGCGCCTCAAAGGCGGTTACTCGCGAGAGATGTGGGCGTTCAGCACCAACAGCGCCGATCAGCCGACAGGCCAAAGATGGATCCTGTGCGCCGACTCCGCAGAAGGCGTCGTCGGTAACGACTCACTCTCCCGCGTGACCGAAGCCGCTCTGATCGGTCACGTTCACTCCGTCGGCATCCCGGCACCGAGCGTGCTGCAAGCGGAGGACAACGACAACCCGCTCGACGTCGCCTGGTTCATTATGGAGCGACTCCCCGGTACCTCCGCCGTCGGGCCCCTACTCCGCAATCCCTGGTATCAAACAAAACGCCAGGAACTCGCCGAGCAAAAGGCCCGGATCCTCGCCGATATCCACGCCATCATCCCGCCCGCCAACCTGCTCGGCCCGAGCCCCGAGCCCGATCAGCTTGCCCCGGCCGAGATCAGCCGCTGGGCACGAGCCCTGCAGCAGACTCCCACTACCCCGTCCGCAACCCTCAAGCGTGCCCTTGGCTGGTTGGCCCGACACCCACCGACACCACCGGAACGATCCGCAATCGTCCACGGTGACTTTCGCACCGGGAACCTCCTCTACGACCAAACCGGGATCAGAGGCGTACTTGACTGGGAGATGGCCCACCTCGGCGATCCGGTCGAAGACCTCGGCTGGGCACAACTCATCTGCTGGCGGCTCGGCACCGGCCGAGTCGGAGCGCTGGTCGAACTCGACGAATGGCCCTACCTCTATGAACGTATGGGCGGCCAACCGGTGGACCCGGACTCTCTACACTTCTGGGAAACGCTCTGCTCGGTAAAGATGTCGATCCTGGCATGGCGCGCCGTCGAACGCACACCCGCTGGAGGTGAACGCGACCTTCTGGTCAAGCTCCACCGCGACCTTGGCCACGAACTCGACAACCGACTACTGATAAGACCCTGACATCCTGCAAGAAGGTGACCGTCCTCTTGGCCTCCTCGCGGGCTGCAGACGATGCCACGACGCGACGCCAGTCAGCGAAGCGCTACCAGCCGATCATGC
>MEHZ011667637.1_pt1 | contig 11817 bp, 10 predicted proteins | sample 897221 | NCBI WGS metagenome assembly MEHZ01 (sample SAMN05514161, study PRJNA337945) | marine metagenome | isolation source: marine surface water | place: Arctic Ocean | collected 2007-12-13 | reverse complement strand
ATCACCGCTGCGGAAGATGACTTCGATGTCGTCAAACTCGCGTTCGGCGGCACGGGCACCCGCTTCGGCGTAGACCCAGAAGTCGGCGGAGACGTTGGTGATGAAGCTCAGTTTGGTTTTTGCAGGAGTCTTTGCTCCGGCGGAGTCGGAGGATTTACTGCAGCCGGCAAAACCGAGCGAGAGGGCGAGGAGGAGGGAGGTGAGGATACGCATGGGGAAAGAAAAGTGAGGGTTAACCAAGAAGGTGGAATGAATAAACACAGATTATCCGCCGAGGGGCACGGGTTTTTTTAGTCTAAGGGATAGACTGCTCGCTTAACTCCTTCTTACCACGCCAGTCGGTGCGTATACGGATGGGAGTTACTGTAAAGCAGTGGGGGCTTGATCCCGTGTTAGCGGAGGATCGGGGTGATGCGCTCGCCGTTGGTGGTGAGGATGTGGGCTTGGTGGGCGGACGTGGCTGCGCGCGTAGTTGAGCGCAACTTTGGCTCCGCGGCGCCCAAGTTCTTGGGCAATGGCGAGCCCGAGTTCGGTGGTGCTACCGGTGACGAGGGCGACCTTCCCGGCGAGAGGAGATGAAGAATCCATGAAAATATTTGGGATTAGCGGGGCGCTATTTCATCAGCGGAAGCACCGGGGAGCCATTGGTGGTGAAGACGTGGACTCCGTGGGCGCGACCGGCCGGGAATTTGAGATCCCACACCACCTCTTTGGCGGGAGTGACTTCGAAAATCCGGGTCAACGTGTCGTCCTTTTGACCGTAGGAACAGATGATCGTATTGCCGTTGGGCAGACGTTGGGCGCCACAGGGATCGGCCAATCGATCGTCGACATCGGAGTTGTCCACTCGCCACGCGACCGAGCCATCGGGAGCGAATTCCACTACCTTGTTACCGTTGGTGAGGCTTGCGAGGGTATTGCCGTTGGCCAAGCGGATGGCCGTGAAAGGCCAGTTGCGCGCTTCGCGGCCGCCGAGTTCGGCCAAATCGGTTTCGATCGTGTTCACCACTTCACCGGTTGAGGTATATTCTTTGATTTTGAAGGCGAGCAGGTGGGGGACGAGATAGTTACCGTTAGGTAGCTTGCGGGCCATGCGGGTCTGCATGTGGGCGTTGTCGGTCTCCGGTTGTAGGGAAATGTCCACTACGATGTCACCGGAGGAGTTAACTTCGAGCAACCGTGGCAGTTCACCGCGCTCGACAATCAGAGTATTGCCTGAATCGAGGCGATACACCGTGCCGAGTTCCCGGTTGCGCGTATCTAGGCGATAAGACCAAACAATCTCGGGGGTTCCAGCCCGGTATTCGCGGGCCTCGCCTTGGACGGAGATGAGGACGTTACCGTTGGGGAGGATCATGCCATCGCGGGAACCGTCTGGTCCGCGCCACACCACTTCGTTGTTCTCGTTTATGATCCCGGTAAAGTTGCCGCAGATCAGCACCGAGTGGCGGATCTCCGTGAGACTGATCTGTTCGCCGATAATCACGGGATCGCCGGGGTTTAATGCGTTGGAGTTGTGCCGTGCATTTTGGTTAATGATATCCGTGCTGGAATAATTCACGTCGCCGATGAAGGTGGCCTGCGGATGCCGGGCCCGGAGTTGGCGAATTGCGGGAGGCTTTTGGTTTATCCGGCCGATATGGATGCGCTCGACGGCAGGGAGATTCAGACTGCTCAGGGCCTCAGCGGATATGACGGTTTGGAAAAGATTGAGCTCCCGCAGAGTCGGAAGGAAATTAAGGGTGGCGATGAGTGAGTCTGGCACGGTGGCGCCCGTGAGGTTAAGGCGCTGTAAATCCGCGAACCGCTCGAACCACTGCGAGTCGGTGGGCGCGAGGTTTTGGCGGGAAAGATTCAATTCGACCACCCCGGGAGCGAGTGCCGCGAGATCGCGGAAATCTTCCGTCGTGAGTGGGCCCGAGATGCCGCGCAGATCCATGATCAGTCCAGAGTCTTTTTGGCTCAGCGGTTGAATGATGGCGCCGCGCTCCTGTTGGCGGAGCAGGGCGGATAGGGCGGCGGGATCCAAGCGTTCCTCGAGTGGCAGCTTGAGTCGTTCGGCGACACGACTCTTGGCCCCGTGGTAGATCCATTGAGAGAGCATTACGATCTCCTCGGCGTTCGGAGTCGGTTCGTCCTCCGGGGGCATGGCATACTCATCGCTCTTCGGCATGAGCAGATACTCGAGTAACGGACTCTCCATCGGCGCGAAAGGCTGGATGGGCACCTCATCGCTGGAGCCCGGAGTCATCAGATGCTCGAAACTGTCGAGACGGAAATCGCTCTTCTGTTTCTCGGGACCGTGACATCCGACGCAGTATTCCTCGAGCAAGGGGGCGATGTGGTCGTCGTAGTCGTAGACGATTTCCTCGGCTTGCGCGGAAGTGATGGCGACCGCGGTCGCGGCCAAAATAAGGGATAGACGCATTAGGAGAAGAGTTCCGGGATGATCTCGCCGTGCACATCGGTGAGCCGCACATCGCGTCCACTGTAGCGGTAGGTCAGGCGGGTATGATCGATGCCCATCAAATGGAGCATGTTGGCGTGCAGGTCGTGCACGGTGAGTTTGTTTTCGATGACGCGGTAGCCGTATTCGTCGGTCGCACCGTAGGTCATGCCACCCTTGATGCCGCCGCCAGCCATCCACATGCTGAAGCCTTGGGGGTTGTGGTCGCGGCCGTTGGTGCCTTGGGCGAAGGGCGTGCGGCCAAATTCGCCGCTGAACACGAGTAAGGTATCGTCGAACAGGCCGCGGGATTTGAGGTCTTTGATCAAACCGGCGATGGGTTGGTCCACGGCCGCGGCGTTCTTTTGGTGACCGTCGATCAGGTTGGAGTGCTGGTCCCAACGGTCGCCGTTGCCCGGATTGATGGTGAGCTCCACAAAACGCACCCCGCGCTCGACGAGGCGCCGCGCCATCAGGCATTGGGCGGCATAGGTGCGGGTATTCTCGAAGGGGGCGTCGAGGCCGTAGAGTTTTTTGGTCGCCTCGGATTCTTTGGAAATATCCGTCACATCGGGGACCTCCATTTGCATCCGGAAAGCGAGCTCGTAGTTTTGGATGGCCGACTCAATGGCTTCAGCGTGGGCGAGGGGGGCTTCGAGGTTGCCGTCCACTTCATGCAGGAAGCGAAGTTTCTCTTGTTGGATCTTGGCGGACTTTTCGAGCGGCGAGGTGTTCTGCAGGACGGGATGTTCGTTGAGAAAGATGGACCCTTGATGATTCGCGGGCAGGAAGCCGTTAGCAAAATTCTGCATACCGCCGGCGGGCACTTGGCCACCATGGATGACCACGTAGCTGGGAAGGTTTTGGCTGAGGGTTCCAAGACCGTAGGAGACCCAAGCGCCCATGCTAGGGCGGCCGGAGAGCACGTGACCGCTGTGGAGGGCGTAATTGGCGTTGGGGTGATTAGGCGAAAACGCGGTCATCGAACGGACGACGCAGAGGTCATCCGCGCAGGAGCCGATGTGCGGAAACAGATCGCTGATGGGGAGGCCGCTTTCTCCGTAGCGGTTGAATTCCCAAGGACTTTTCAGGAGGTTGCCGTTGTTGTTGAAGACCGTGGCATCGACGGCGAATTTGGGCGGTTGGCCGTGCTCTTTGGCGAGCTGAGGTTTGGGGTCGAAGCTGTCGACCTGAGACACGCCACCGTCCATGTAGAGGAAGATGACATGTTTGGCGCGAGGTGCGAAGTGAGGCACCTTGGGATAGAGCGGCGTGGGTGAGCCGAGTAGCTCCTGCTCCATCACGCCGGATAACGCCAACGTGCCGAAGCCCATGGCACTTTTTTGCAGAAATTCGCGGCGACTAGTCATGATGAATTGGAGGTGGGGCAGAGGGGGAGGGAGGCAGGATTGTGGTTAACCACGAAACACACGAATTACACGAAAGCTGGAAGCTTAGAGGCAGAGGGGGAGAACGAGAACGAGTAGGAGGAGCGGAGTGGAGTTCGAGTTTCTTGATACTTGATACTTGATACTTGGAATTTATTACTTCTGCGGAGCAGCTTGGGATTTCTATTTGCTCTGCCTCAGAGCAAATAGATGAATTCTTTGCGGTTGAACATGAGGTGGCAGAGGTCGGACCAAGCTTCGGCCGAATCGGGGGTGGTGCCGTAAGCTTCGGCCATGGTTTCGAGCACCGATCGTGCCCAGGTGAATTCTTCGTCGGTCGCCGGTCGGGAGAATGCAACGAGATGAAGTTGGTTGATGCGGTCTTCCGCAGACAACGGAGAATTTACCATGCGTTGGGCCCAGTTTTTCGCCTGCAGATGGACGAAGGGATCGTTTAGGAGTGCGAGGGATTGGGCGGGGACGTTGGTAGCATCACGCGCTCCGACGGGCTCGGTTGCGTTGGGGAGATCGAATGCGCGCAGGAACGTGGGCAGGAAGTTGCGACGTAACTCCATGTAGACGGAGCGTCGGTTGTCGGCATCGAGCGGTCCACTGATGGGCGGTTTGGCTCGGCTGTCGGGCAGATTATCGACGAAGGCCGGCACACTCGGACCGAATGTCTTTCGATCCAAGCTTCCGCTGCTCGCTAGAATGTGATCACGCACGGCTTCCGCGTTGAGCCGCTTGATGGGCATGTGCTGGAGGAGACGGTTGTCCGGATCTGCATCCAACGAAGCCATGCTGGGCGTCGTCGACATCTGGTAGGTCCGGGTGAGCACCATGTTGCGAATAAGGGTCTTCAGCGACCAATCTTGGCGGATGAGATCTTGGGCCAGAAAATCGAGTAACTGCGGGTGGGAGGGCGCGGATCCCATCACGCCCATATCGTTGACGGTCGGAACGAGTCCTTGGCCGAAAATATGATGCCATAGCCGATTTACGATGACGCGGGTGGTGAGTGGGTTCGTAGGTTCGGCGACGCTACGGGCCCACTCGATACGGCCGCTGCCGGAGGTCTTAAAGGCGGGTTCATCGAATGAATCGAGAAAATGACGAGGATTGGGCTCGCTGCTGAGATTCTTATGACTGCCGCGGATGTAAACCGGTTCGTCCTTAGGGTCGCCATCGGTCAGACTGCGCACGTAAACGGGCTCCGGAATCAGCCTTCCTGCGGTGCGAAAATCGGCGAGTTTGGTGCGAAGAGACGTTTGGGTTTCCAGATCGGCATTGACCAAACCGGCGCCGAACAGAGCGGACATCACATCAACCTCTATGGCATCGAGGTTACCGTGCCGTGCCTTGGTCCAGACCTGCTTAAGTCGTTCCGTAGGTTCGGACTCTGACCACCATCTGGCCCAGTCTGTGGTGGGGCTAAATCGCACCGCGACATAAGCGTTTTCGTCAAAGTCCGGCTCCTGCTGTCGAGGCTGACGCGAGTGGGTGAGTTCGCCATGCTGCACGATCTCTAAGTAGGCGGGTTCGCCCTCCCAGAGGTAAGTCGGTATGGTGATGTCCTGCCAATGGTCTCCCTCGAGGATTTGCTCCAGCACGGCAGTCGTGGGGCCGCGGCCCGCCAACTCGTAGTTGCGCACGATTAATCGCACGGTGGCGAAACGACCTCTGGCTTGGAATCGGATGGGTTTTCCGTCGATTACGAAATCGGGGGAGCGCATGACTCCACTCATCCGGGTGCCACGATGACCGGCGAAGAGCGTCGAAGTCGTGAGTCCAAGCGCAATTTTGTTATCCGTGTGGCTGATCAATAGATCATCGGCGGCAGGCGCATCAAGGAAGGCTGGACCTTCAGTCATCCAATCTTGGAGCGAAGCGGTGATGGCATCAAAGGTCGCGCTGCGTTCGGGTTCACTGTCTTCAGAATTGGCGACTGGTTTGGTCGGACGGCTATCGAAGACGGCGAGCTCGGGCCAATTGCTGCGAGCTTTGGGGGTGATGGCGAGTCGGACCCAATTTTCTAGCACCGTAGAGTCCAAATGATCGGGGGGGCGACTGGCCGTGTGTTTTGCGATAAGATCCGTATAGTGTTGGTCGCGATCGGTGCGTTTCTGATCGTTCAGTTTGCCGGAGTATTTGTCCTTCAGTTTGGCCCAGGCAGTTTGAAGGTCTCCCTCTGCGATGATGGCATCGCGAGCAGTCAGATAGTCGGCGGCGGCATCGAGGTGGGGTTTGATGGCGTCGTAGATCAAGGGCTCGAGTTCGGCGCGCGTGCGCTCAATTTCCCTTGCGGGTTTGATCTGTCGATCGGAACTGACGGCGTTGGCGTAGGTCAGGCGGGAGCTGCGCAGGATGCCGTAGAGGGAGTAGTAGTCGGCCGTAGTGATGGCATCGAATTTGTGGTCGTGGCAACGGGCACAAGCGACGGTCGAACCGAGAAAGGCCTTGGTAGTGACATCGATGGTGCGAGCGAAAATCCGGGCCTCATCTTCATGGATATCGGGAGGCCCGTGCTGACCATCACTCAAGAAAAGGAAACCGGGTCCCTTGATCGATTCATTCTCGCCAGTTTCCGGATCGATGCGGGGATGTTCGAGCAAGTCACCGGCAAGGGCTTCGAGGACGAATTGGTTATAGGGGACGTCGGCGTTGAAAGCACGAATGAGGTAGTCGCGATACCGATACACAAAGGGCATGGTGTAGTCGGCCTCAAAGGCCTTGGTCTCAGCGTAGCGGGTCACGTCCATCCAATGTCGGGCCCATTTTTCGCCGAAATGCGGAGAGCCGAGCAGGCGATCGACCTGTTTCATATAGGCCTCGGGGGAGTGGTCATTGACGAATGCGGCGAGCTCTGCGGGCGAGGGCGGAAGACCGATTAAATCGAAGCTGAGTCGGCGCAGGAGTGAACCTTGGTCCGCGTCGGGAGCAGGCGCCCAGTTCTTCTCCTCGAGGGCGGCCAGGATGAATTTGTCGTAGTCGTTGTTAGGCCACGTCTCTTCCTGAATCGCCGGAGGGGCCGGATTGGTCACGGGTTGGAGCGACCACCAGTTTTTCCGTTCCTCCAGATCGAACCCCTCGTTGAGGTCTTTATATTCGGGCTCCACCAAACGCGGATCGGGCGCGCCTTGATCAATCCAAGTGACTAGGTCGTTGATCTGCGTTTCCGTGAGTTTGGTTTTGGGCGGCATGGACTCGAAGTCCGGATGGTGCCGCACCATGTTGATCAACCGGCTTTCGACGGCCAGGTGGGGCACCAAGGCCTTGCCGCTGTCACCACCGCGCAACAGTCCGGGTTTGGAATCGAGCAGGAATCCACCGCGCACCCGCTCAGCGCCGACCGAGTGGCATTCGTAGCAGTTTTCGATGAGTAGAGGGCGGATCTTTGCTTCGAAAAACTCGAGATCTGCTGCCGTCAATTCAGCCGGAGATTCGACCGGGGCGGCCGAAGCCACTAGGGCGAAAGGGATGGCGAAAACAAGGGCAGGTCGTAGGGCGAAGAACATATCCGGGGAAGGAAACGGGAGGGGCGTAATTCCAAATTAATCCTACCTTTTCTTGGCCGTCGAGGATACTGCTAAAAGGACAATTACCGATGATATTTCCGCAATTTATTAAACAAGGTTCACAATTCATGGTTTGAAAAGCATCGAAATGAGGTAAATTAACCCAATATGGCCGCGATTACACAGCAACGGATTGGTGACGCTCAGCGGGAGTTGATTCCCGTAGGTGAGGATCAGCTGATCTCGTTTAAGGCCGATACGGATATGTGGACCCCGTGGCACTATCATCCGGAGATTGATATCCTGTTGGTGCTCAAGAATACGGGACACCACATTACGGGTGATTTCATCGGAGATATCCGACCGGGCACGCTGCTCGTCAACGGATCAAATGTGCCTCACGCATTTCATCCGCACGAACCGGCGGAAGGCGATCCCGAGAATCCCGCGATGCTGGTGCTGCAGTTTTCGCCGACACCGATCGCTCGTTCGAGATCGTCGGCGAAACCCGAGCGACGGCCGAGAAGCTGATTCGTGCGATGGTGCATCAGTCGGATGCTCAAAGGGTCGCGCAGTTCATCCTGGTGCTGGATGCCTTGGCCACGGCTCCTGAGGAAAATCGCATTCCGCTCGTCAGTGAAATCTATGCTCCGTCGCTGAAGCAGGAAAACGTGGGACGCATTGAACGCGTCAAGAGTTGGGTGGTGATGAATCTCGAGAACGAATTCAGATTGGAAGACGCGGCGAAGTTGGTGGGCATGAGTACCAAGTCGTTCTCGCGTTTCTTTCGCAAGAACACCGGCATGTCTTTCATCCCGTTTGTGAATGAGCTCCGCGTCGGGCTCGCGTGTCGTCTGCTGATGCAGACCGACTCGAGTGTGGCCGAGGTCTGTTATGCAGCAGGATTTCGCAATCTATCTAATTTCAATCGGCAGTTCCGGGGTCGAAAGGCGATTTCACCCCGCGAATTCCGGGCTCAGTTCCGTGGGTAATCAGTGTGCTTCTGGATCAAGATCTGGTGTCTTCGAGCTACGTCTTGACTTTGTGGTCACTGTGACTACAAATTACGCCCATGCAGGTCCCACTTCGTGAAGTTAAAAGTAAGTTTAGTCGTTACGGGGAATTCGCCCATAAAGGGCAACGCATCACAGTGACCAAGCATGGGAAACCTTGGTTCGATCTCGTGCCCCATCAAACTCAAGAGCGCAGTGTGAAACCACTACGAGGAGTGAAACCATTGATTTCGGATGAAGCCGCCACGGCTCCCGTAGATGCACAAGATATCGAAGGATGGATCTGATCCTCGATACCTGTGCCTTGCTGTCGTTGGCGGGTTTGGCTCGGCGCAAGTTGTCCCACGAGACGCTTGTTTTAATTAAGGGGGCGGACCGGTTGACGCTTTCGGCCTGCAGCTTGTTCGAGATTTCTCTCAAACATAAACGCGGAGGACTTCAGCTGGAGCCTTTCGATTCCGCCCAGTCATTTTGGAATCAGGCGGTGAAGTCCTATGCGTGTGAGGTCTTGCCGGTCGAAGCAGTGGACTTTTCGAATGCCGTGGAATTACCGGATCATCACGCCGATCCGTTTGACCGGATAATCCTAGCCCAAGCGAACCGCTTGAATTGCCCCATTGTCACATACGATCGGTTGTTCGCTGCTTACGGGGTTAAGGTGATCAATTGATGGGCGATCGAATTGGAGCTACACTTTCCCTTTCGCAATTCGATGCAGATCAATGCGAGTTTTGCGAAGTTGTTCGAGGCCGTTAGCGTCTGAAAGAACAGTTCCTACTTATTATGTCCTGCCCCTTTCATAAACAGCCCGACCCGTTCGGGGAACCACGTCGTAAGGACGGGATTTTGGTCAATAATTTCCAAGGCACCGATGTGCCGATGATCCTTAAACACGAGGACGTGCGGCGCATGGCCAAGGACTGGCAGCACTTCAGCAGCGATGCACCATTCAAGGTGCCGATTCCCAACGAAGAGGATGTGCGCACGGTGCGGCAGTTGCCACTGGAGGTCGATCCGCCGGACCAAGGGGATTACCGTAGGATCGCCGAGCCGTTTTTTAACCGAGCCAAGGATCCCGCGGTCATCGCCCAGATGATGGAATTGATCACAGGTTTGATCGAACATGCCCTCTCGCAGGATGCGGTGGAGATTGTGCGGGACTTCGCCATCCCGCTGCAGTCGCGAGGACTGGCCATTTTGTTGAACACGCCCCAGAGCGAAGCCGATATCTGGATCGGGTGGGGCATGCACGTATTCCGCGAAGGCGATGGCACCAGTAAAGGCAAAGCGATGCAGGAATATGCGAACGACTTGCTCGATCGCGCGGCGGCCAATCCAGGCCCCGATTTTTTCAGTGCGCTGACCCAAGCCACGTTGCCGGTCCGTCTGCTCACCCGCGAAGAAATGCTGGGTTTCTGCAGCATCGTTTTTGCAGGCGGTCGGGATACCATCATCAATTCGATTTCGGGGGTGATTGGTCACCTCGCGGCGACCCCACAGGATTTTGAATTTCTGCGGGAAGATCCCAAACGCATCTTAGGAGCCAGCGAGGAGTTCTTCCGGGTGCTGTCTCCCACCACGCATCTCGCGCGCAAATGTCCCATGGGAGCCAACGTGCACGGCGTGGCGGTGAAACCGGGCGACTTTGTAAGCCTCAATTTCGCCGCCGCCAATTACGACGAAACGGTCTTCGAAGATCCCGAAACCGTGAAGCTCGATCGCCGTCCCAATCCACACGTCGCGTTTGGCTTTGGTCCCCATCTATGCCTCGGCGCTGCGCATGCGCGACTGGTGGTGCGCACGCTAATGAAAGTGCTGTGCGAGCGAGTCGCTCGCATCGAAACGCTCGCGGCGGACGATAAGTATGAGACCGAAACCAGCTACCGGCGTCGTCTCGCCTACGATCGACTGGAAGTGCGGTTAACACGTCGCGACTGACCCTCAATTTGGGCCCTCTTCATTTTTTCTGGGAGGGGGAGGAGTTGAGCCAATTTCTTCAGCTGCGAAACACGTGTGCGCTTCGTATATGGCGGATACTGAAACGTGATCTTTTGCGGGAATGAGACTTCGAATGTCTCTTCCTTTTTCTCATACTTTCAGCCGCGAAGCCCCAATAGAGAACGGCTCCTAGAATTGGCAGGAGAAGCACGGTGAGGAGCCAGATGGTTTTGTCATTGCTGCGCCGAAAATCAGATCGAAGACAATGGATTAGGGCACTCAGCCAAACGAAACAAACGGTGGCCGTGAACAGGATCATAAGACCCATAAGAATCGAGGAGGAGAAGGTATTCATCGGGGTAGATTAAGCTTCAGAATTCCTATGCCCAAAACGTGCAGCAAGGCGACCCTATATTTAAGCAGTGGTGGAGGGCTCCCGATTACCTCAGTCTCAATATTTATCCTTTGCGTGCGACCTCTTTTGAAGTCCCACGGACTGAAGGCCTCGTCGTGAGTTCAGGCGCGTTGGGGAAGGGGTCACGTCGTGATGAGTTTACTACGCTACGCTGCGTAGAACTCTTCTACGACATGACCCCGGTGGTCATGCCTTGGTATTTGTTACCTGTTACTTGGAACTTACGCGCCAGCGTTTTGTTACTTCGCGAAACGCACTAGCGCGTGCGCTTCGCGGCTATTACTTCGTCGAGTTTTGCTTCGATCTTCTTCGCCATTTTGGGGAACTGAGCGGAGAGATCGTGGAGTTCGCCGGGGTCGGTGTTCAGATTGTAGAGCCCGATCCGGGATACTTGGGTGTTGGCGAGTTTCTCTGCGACCATGGTGTTGCGGGCACGGCCGCTTTCGTGGCGCACGAGCTTCCAGTTGCCTTGCCGTAGGCCGAGGTTGCCGGTCTTGCCGTTGTCTTGTTGGACGATGTATTCACGGCCTTCGGCGCCTTTTTTACCGAGCATGGCACCTGAAAGATCGAAGCTGTCTGGCAGGGTGCCGTCAGGGAGCTCAGTGCCCGTGATCGATGCGAGGCTGGCACCGATATCCATGGTGCTGACGATCGCGGCTGATACCTTGGGTTTGATTTGGCCGGGCCACCACGTGATGAAGGGCGTGCGGGTGCCGCCTTCGAAGATGCTGTATTTACCACCCGTGAAGGGGCCGCCGGCACGATGGGAACCGACGTTTTCGAGGGCGCCGTCGGCGTAACCGTCGTCCATGACGGGTCCGTTGTCGGAGCAGAAAATAATCAGCGTGTTTTCGGCCAATCCGAGACGTTCGAGCGTGGCGCGGAGTTCACCAACACACCAATCGAGCTGCACGATGGCGTCGCCGCGGAATCCGAGATCGGACGATCCGTGGAAACGCTCGTGGGGCATGCGGGGCACGTGGAGATCGTGGGAGGCGAAGAAGAGGAAGAAGGGGCCATCTTTGTTTTCTTCAATCCAACGGTTGGATTCCTCGACCCATTTGTCGGCGAGGTCTTCGTCGCGGAAACGAGCAGCGTGACC
>MEHZ011572642.1_pt1 | contig 11828 bp, 6 predicted proteins | sample 897221 | NCBI WGS metagenome assembly MEHZ01 (sample SAMN05514161, study PRJNA337945) | marine metagenome | isolation source: marine surface water | place: Arctic Ocean | collected 2007-12-13 | reverse complement strand
AGGATATGTAGCGCGGACTAAGCTTTGTCCTGCACATCTAGTGTAGCCATCAGGCGAAGATCCATGACCAAAAGCTACAATAGTACCTACAGGTACTAAAGGAACAGGTTGTGCACCTCCCCCTGAAATGGGAGATTGTAATACAACCCCTGCATTAATAGCAGAATACTTACCATCTTGTTGTACAATTGATAAACCATTTAAAGTGGCACTTAGTAATGGCTGATATGCTAACGATACATTAGAACTAGAACTACCAAACCCAAATTGTATAGCAGCATTTTTAGTAGCACCCACACTAGAAATTCTAAGAGCTGCATGTCCTACACCTTCGGCTGTTGGAGACCAATCAATACCGCCAGTTGAAGTAGCCGAGGTTACTTTAAGATTAGCAGTAGCTACTCCTCCGGATGTTAGATTAACTCTATCAGAGTTAACACCTGCAACTGCTATCATACTACTTACTACTGATAGAGGTGGAGGTTTACCTATATCAATAAAGGAGGCATCAACACTATTATTACTTATTTTTAAATAAACTCTAGAGTTAGAAGCTAGTGTACCATTCTCAGAAACAGTAGCTGACAGCTCGCCTATATCATAATGACTGATATTAGACATCATAGCTTCAATACCGTTTTCTATTCTATGACCTATACCTACTCTAGTAAAATTACCACCAATGTGGGAACTTTTTTTAATAGCTGAATCAGAAATAAATAGTGCATTAACATTTGCATTAGCAAACTGCATAATAGTACCATCAGGTACTGCCGTAGGCTCACCAGATATAGCAATATTTACTGTAGCAGGAGGACTTGAACTTCTAAAATTAGTGAGAAGTGACCTCATAGAATTATTAAACTGTGTTCGTGCACTATTTAATGCTGTACCGGCAGTTGGTTCTATATAGGTATTTGAATCTACTAAAGCCATTTATACTCCTGTTGCTGTTATCATTACAGACATTCCTGATGTTGTTGATGCAGCACCTCCATCATCGCTTTTAAATACTTGAAAACTAATTTCTTGGTTGGATGCTGCAGTGGTTACTACTACATGTGGTTTATTAGAATCTTCATTCAACATTGCGTAACTTATAACAGGTCTAGTTAAAAAACCTGCACTAGTAATATCAACATCTACAGTAGTAGAACCATATGTAACAGTATCTGTAAAAGTAACTGTATCCTTTTCTATAGTATACCTAAATTTATCAATTGTAAAGTCAAATTCGTCGGGCTGATTATTTTGTACAATAAATTTTAATTGAAACTGTCTAAAGGTTCTACTACCCGCTTGATATGTTTGAAAACCATCATTAACAGCAGAACCAATAAACTCATTTATATTTACATTACCATTAGCGTAATATAAATCAGCATTTGCAGCAGTAGTAGTTCTAATTAGAACCTGACTAGTAACAGCCCCTAAGGTACCTGCAAAAGTATCACCAGAACCAGTATCAATATATTGCTTAAGATTAACTAACTTATAATTGGATGCAACAGATGTGATATTAGCTAAAGCATTTCCACCGGTGGCGTCACCATTAGCAAAATAAGAAGCTCCTAGTCTAATTTCATCCGCATCTATCGTGCCAGCTATTAGAGCATATGAGTTTGAATTTGCGTAGTCACCTTCATCTATAGTGCCTGAATCAGAAGTATATGTACCAAAACCAGTAGAATTAAGAGTGGCGCTTTGAGTAGCATTAGTAAATATTTCTACCGTAGTATCTGATGCATATTTTGCAAATACCTCTCTATCATTTATTTCTGTCATACCTTTTACACTATGTATAATTATTCGAGTTGCTGTAGTAGCTGTACCTCCAGAGGTGTATGTTGTAAAACCAGAACTATTTGTTCCAGATAATTCAAATGTATTATCACTTTTATTTGCAACTGTTTTAGTAGTTCCATTTAATTCTGTCATCCCACCGATACTTGCAAATTTAACTATATCACCATTAATAAATCCATGATTAGCTGCTGTTACTACAGCAGGATTTGCTTTTGTTATTGCACTAATAGAGGCAGAAGGTAGTAGTTTATGATTTGTAGCTGTTGTTATCACTGCAGGATTAGCTTTAGTGATTCCAGAAATAGCTGTAGCATTACCAGTATACTGTCCGTCATTCCAGATAGCAAACACATTACCGTCAGTACCGCCTGTCATAAAAGTTTGATTTGGCCCATCAAATCTAGGATCTACTACAGCAGTATTACTAACCCCTAACAAATGACCGATTCCTCCAAAAGCAGTTTCTTTTAGTACACCAGCTGTTGAAGATACTTCCGTAACTCCTGACAAATATGTTTCTTTAGTATCATTAAAAGTTGTCTCAACAGCACTTGTTCCTTCTATATCTACAAATACTGCACCTGTTACAGTAGCACCTGCATCTCTAATTGAGGTTATATACTCTGCTGATTCTGCTGCTAGTAAATCAGTAGTAACTCCTGCAGCCGAGAACCCACTAGCAGTACCATTAGCATTATCAACTATATTAGATTCACCAGGTGGTGTTGGGTTAGGAGGTACTGCAAAAGCTAAGCCTCCAGTATTAGAAGAAGCAAAAGAAGGAAAATTAGTTTCTTCACTGTTATCATTAGTTCTACCTGCAAAAGCACTGCTTGGATTATCCTCACTATAGGCTTTTACAACAGTACTTCTAGCAGGTCTAGAAGTAGTTAGTGTGATAACAGCTACACCTTCACTAAAGTTACCGCTAGTATCTCTAGTTCTAGCTAAGTAAGTAAATTCTCCAAAGGTATCAATAGGAATTGATTTACGAGCAGTACCAGCAGAAACAGTCACAAGATTATCTGCAAGAACAAAAGTCCCAATCAACTGATCGTTCGTAAGACTTGCAGAAACAAATCCTGATACACGTTTTATTACTACTTCTTTAAGATCAATATCTGTAAGTTCTCCATCACCGGTACGTGGATAAGTCCATAATAAAGTAATTTGATCAGTTTGCTGTCCTCCTGTAAAATTAAATATATTTGCTGGTTGAGCTGTTTTACCTATAATAGATTTAGTTGTAAAAGCAGTTACACCTCTTATTTCTTTGTTTAAAGGGACAACTTTAAATAAGATATTTCTAGTATCACTATTTTCGCCCCTATTCACACCATTAACAGTAAATCTAATTTTACCATCAGTATCTACACCCGTAGCTGGAACTTTTACAGTATTAAAAGAAGTTAAATCTGTACCACCATCATCTGAACCTACATTATCTACTGAGTCTAGTTTATATGATATTTCATAATCTGTAACATTTTGTTGCAGAATATGATCAAATTGTACCGTTACCCTAACAGCAACACCACCAGTTTGTTCACGATATAAAGACTCTTCTACCTTAATATTTTCTACTTTTCTTATAGGAATAAATTCAACATTTATAGACTTAGTATTAAATGCACTAGTTCTTCCTCCTCTAGTTTTATTTCTAGCTCTTACAGAGGTAGTACCTATTCCTAGATCTCGCACTATACTATCTTTAGTAAGAAATAAAGGCTCAAAATCAGAACCAATTTCTAAATTATATACTCTATTATTAGCTAATCTAAGTAGGCCCGGGAATCTATTAGTATCATAGTCAAAAGTACCTGACCCACCAGAAATATTACCTATAGAACCAACAGGATCTGGAGTTATATTTGTAAAATTAAATCCTCCTAAATTAAGTCTAGGTTTAGTATCAGTATATACTCTAAATATAGAATTAGTAGTTAGTTGAACATTATATTTAGCAGAAAGAGGGTCATAGCTAGTATTAGTAATACTAAATACATTAGCATGAGAAGTTTGTACATTATCACCCATTTCAAAAACGGGCACAGTATAATAGTCTACTTCTGCCCTAAAACTAGAGTCTGTACCACTACTAGTATATACTATATTTGCATTATTTAACTCAACTGTTTTATTTGGATTAAAAGTATACTGTCCTGAACTTTTTTCAGATCCGTCTACAAAAAATCTAATAAAAGCTTTATCTCTAGGAGTTACAGGTAAGTCAACAGTAATAGTTTCATTGCCAGTTATTTCTCCTGTTTTTACGTAAGTGCTATCTTGACCAGATACATAAAAACTATTATTGTTATAGAATTTAGAGTCTAATAGTTGGTTTAAAGTAATATAAAAAGGAGTAGGAGGTATTTTATTAATTAAAGTTACATCTTCTGTTCTTATATTTGCTATTTTTATGGTATTGCTTGCAATACTAAAGTCTGTGATAGGTTGGCTAAGAGCACTTACTATTCCTGCAAATCCTACAAAATTAAATAGTCCTTGCTGTTGTTCTTTTTCATTAATAGGTATAGTAATATGATCTGTACCTTTTAAGGTTCCAAAAACATCAGAGTCGTTAGCATCTAAAATACTGCGATGAAAATTTTCATCAAATACAACCCCAAAACCTTCTAAAGTTAATTCTATTTTACCATCCTGAGTACCTCCGACAGTATCAGTATTATCAATAGCAGTACATAATAACTTTACTTCCCCTACTTGACTACTAAAACCATTTTTACCTGTTAAAGTTGCAGAAGTTATACTAGTAGCTCCTGTAAATAAATTACTCTGCTCTATACTAATTGGTTGACTACTAACTCCTGATAAACTTGCATTAGCTACTAAACTAACATCTGATGGTTTAGATATTTCATATTGAGTAATATAAGTTATACCAAAACCTTCTTTTTCAGTTGATGATTCTAATAAACCGTCTGCTACAATAGAACCATCTAATCTTGCTCTAATATTTTTTTCAAATGTAAAATTAGGAACAGGAGGTACAGTTAATCCTGATTGTAAATCAGTATATGAAGTAGGTTTATAGTCAATAAAAGTATCTGAATCTACATAAATATTAGATATATATTCAGTAGCTACTATATCAACAGTTTCATCAGAAGGCTGCCTAGTTAATTCAATAACTTTAAATAATTTATCACTTTTAGCTGTATAGGGGTTAGATTCTACTTCAAGTTGTCCAAAAGTCCATAAATCACCTTTTTCAGGTTTAGTATTTGCCGTAAAGGCTGTGTAGGAATCCCAACTTTTAGTTATATCATTGTATCTTTTATTAGTATTTACTGTTGCTAGATCAAACCCACTAGTAACATTATCAGTTTTACTTAAAGCAAATCTATCTTTAGATACTTGATATAAATCAATTCTTTCATTTTTTACTTTAATTATACGTAAAACAAGTAACTCGGTAACATTAAAATTAGTAGAAGATAAAGACGGTACAGTAAAGTGCTCAAGAAACACATTAGTATTACTTGATTGAACAGCAGAATCTGCGTGAATCTTACCTCCAAAGCCATAAGCCACGCCACTAGCTTGTTGAGATACTGCTATAACATCACCAGGAATAAGTTGTAAAGCATCAGTGCTTGTAGTAAAATTACATATTCTTCTTATATATTTAGCAGATGCTATCTGGTACTGTGCAAATCTTAATGCTTGGCTTCTTCTAGTAACACCTACTAAGTCTAAAGATGCTATATTTTCTATTTGTGCCTTTACTATACCATCATTGCTACCTTCTTGATCTACACGTACTGTTTCTCTTTTATAGTGATTAGTAGTATCAATATAACTTACATCTACACCAGTTAGTACCTCACTTTCTTTATTACCACTTATACTAAAGCTACCGTGTTTCATTGTAGCTTCGTTGAACAACATAACAGGAGTCTCATCAGGTAAATCACAAGATAAAGTAATTTTACCATGTGAATATATAACTGCACCTCTAAAACTTGCTGCCAACATATTGAGAGTATCAAATGATTGTTTTTGATCGGAAATGAGAACATCTAAAATAAATCTTCTTTCCTTAATTTCAGTGCCTTCGGCTAACCCTAGTTGATTTTCTCTAATTGCTGTAAAAGTATTTCTAGGCTTATATTTAAAACTTCCATCTGATAAACCATCTACTCCTACAAAATTACCAGTAGTAACATCACATGCATCGCAATACTGAGCTATTTGATAAAATCTATATTTATCAATATTATCTTCTGGTATAGATAAACCGTATGTTTTATTTGTTAGTATATCATATATAATCCATACAGGATTTTGAGACCAAGAATATACAAAACTTCCATCCCAACTACCTTTATAAATATTTATATCAGCGGTTGTTTGTACCTCAGTACCAGTTGCTTGTAAAAAATAACCAGCAGTAGCAGGACTATTATCACCTGTAGAAGGTGTTTCTATATGTCTCCAATCAATTTCTCCATTAACTAAAGTAGGTTGATTATAATTACTAGGTACTTTAAGCACTAATCCTTTTACTATACTAGTAAATGTAGGAACTCCATTGTGCTCATCTGTAGCTCTTAATGCAAAACCTATATGAGCTGTTCTGGGGTATGCTTGAGGAGAATTTTCTATCTCATTCCAACCGATTAAAGATACAGTGTCTGATGTAGTAGAACTACTACTATCTGCTGACGTTTTGCTAACAGAGAATTTATAACCACTAATATTTTTATGTTCTTCTGGTATTTGAATTTTCACACTAAATTTAAATCTAGTATCAGTTTTACCTCCTACTGTACGGTCAGCAGTAGCTATTAAAGTAGTACCTAACCTATCAAATACATCTATTTTTATAGTTAAACTATGCCTAAGTATATCTCCTTTATCCGTTATAGTACGTAATGTTCCAACCATAAAACCAAACTCTAAAGCATCCCAATCTTTAGCAGAGGTATTTTGTAGAACAACTCCTGATTTTGGTACACCTGCTGTACCACTTTTTAAAGTTACAGCAGAAGCAAAATTTTGAGGAGTAACAGTTGCTTCCCCAAATACATCTAATCTTCCTTGTGTAGTAGTTCCTGTACTAGATAAAGTTTTAAACTTAGTAGTATCTTCTAGACCATTGCCATCTAAATTTATTAAATCATCAATATTACTATCTGAAAGTTCAATATCTTGAGGACCATTAGGATTAATTCTATATACAGGCCCTTCTCCTAAACCTACTACTACAAATAAAATGTCGGTAGAAAATAAACTTTGAGGATCTTCGGTAGGCTCATAAGGCTCTCCTCCGCCTCCTCCTTTACCGCCTTTAGCTCCTTGAATTTGTGGGACTTGTATATTAGCATGTTCAATGAAATTTCTATATGCCATCAAACTGACTCCCTACACTAATTACATCTCCACTACCATGTCCGATAGTAGTTATATAACCACTTAAAAACTGACCAGCTACTCTATGCCTACCATATATTAAAGCAATAGGTGTTCCACTTGTACTTGAGTTAGTCAAAGACCCAAACATACCGCTATCACGTGAATTAGACTCTGTCTGTTTACTCTCTCTTGCAGCAGGAGATTTAGTCATCATTGCAGAAACCATTGATAAACCTATTTGAAGACCTGCCATTTTTAATATTGACATTCCTGTTACAGCGGTGCCCGATGCGCTTGCACCAACCATGCCCGCTTCTGCAACACCTGGAGCAACCATAGGAGCACCTGGACCCAGCATTGCAGGTCCTAGCACTGTAAATGCAAAATATATAGCAACTACGGCAAAAACAGCATAAATAAGAGTTCTTATAGTTTTTCCGCCTCCTCCAGCTATAGCAGGTACTAAATGTATAGTATCACCATCTTTAAAGCGTTTAATATCAACCATATCCATAGTAATTGGTTTTAGATTACTATCTAATAGACAAAAAGGTTCTTCTGATTGTCCAGATAATATCTGTTTTATATATTTAGAAAATTTAGGATGCACTCCTCTAAGATAGTCTATAATATCATGAACTACTGTAGCCTCAAATGAATAGAGGGTTTCTTCAAAAAAATTATTATATGCTGAATGTATTTTAAGATTTATTAACAAGATGTTCTTCCTTAAACTCATCAAATATGAGTGCGTCTAGGTCTTGGTCTAACCAGTATGTATAAAATTTATTACTAAACCCTACTAAAAATGTATATTCTTGAAAAGCAGCACTAACTTTGTCTTCTTTACTAGGGATAGGATTTTCATCACCAGGATGTGAGTGAAATATTCCCCATATATTTCCATCATTTCTTACTAAATCTGCAGGATCTAATAAAAATGTCATTTTTGGATAAGGAGAAATATTAGAACAAGGAATGTAAGTAAAATCATTACTTATAATACCCACACACTCTTTTGGATAATCACGCAAAGCATGTGCATTCATATCTTCTTTTAGTTTTACAAATCTTTCCATCTAAATATCCCCGTAGTATACTGTTTATAGTAGTTACCGTAAGGTGCTACCCAACTTTTATGTTTTATCATGGTTTGTAATATTTTACCTCTATCAACATATAACGCACAGTGATTAGTGACATTAGTAGATCCTAGACTCATAGTAACAATATCATATAGCTGTATGTCCTTAACTTTTTCCCATCCGTAAGTACCAGGCTCTTCACCATTTGGTTTTTCAAAGTATCTATTATGAGTTTTATTATACCAATCTTCATCTACTATTTTACAAAAATCAGAACTAGTATAAGGAATATCTATCCCTAATTTTTCTAGATACACTAATTTACAGAGATTAAAGCAATCAATCCCCGTCTCTGCATTATTTCCTAAATGTAAATATGGAAAATCTTTATATTTATTATACCAAACTGTCATGTCTATAAATCGAGTGTATACTCTCTATCAAATCATCCGATAAAGTCTGTACACGCGAAAATCCCCCTGCTTCGATGTGTAACATTTTTGAAGGCATTAAGTACATACCAAAATGTATTATTAAATCTGTTTTTACTGATTTGAATACTATTACATCATAATCTTTAGCATTTGTCAAACTTACTTTTTTAGAACATTCTGCTGCTAATGTATCAACATTAGCAGGTTTAAACTGTTTCATCCATTTTAGTGAATGTGGGTACTCAGGTAAAGAAAAGTCTAAACCTAATTCATTAAGATAAAAACTTTTAATTAAAGTAATACAATTTATACCTGAGTAGGTATGGGGTAGCCCTATATATTCTCGTACCATGACGCAAACTCCGGAAAGATTTTAACAAATGATTCATTACGTAGCTTATCTACTCTTTCAGTTTCTTGTTTAAAAGCTAATAGCTGGTTACTTTCATCTGTACTAGTCATATAACTTAGCCAATTTTTTATTTGTTCTAAATCATATGCTGTTAAAATTGGTCTATACTCTTTTATAAATTTCTTGTATATATTAAGTACTTGTTGTTTAGATTCTTTAGGTAAGCATGTAATTTTTTGGTAAGAAGGTTCTAACTGTGTTGAACCATAAAAATCAAAATTATTACGTTTACACCATATAATAAGATCAGGCATAGAAGTTATACTATATATATTTATTACGCAACTAACTGTTTGTATATGTTCTTTAAACATAATAGCATGTTTTTCAAATTTAGTCCAGGATAATCCTTTCCTAGCATACTCTACTCTAGTTCCATATCCTTCAATACTAGGCCAGATAGATACTTTTTTAAAATTAGACCATAACTCGGTAAGATCGTATTTTTTAAATTTAGAATAACTTAAGTTTGTATTATAACTAATATGAATATTTTTAGCATAGCCAGAATCAATCATTAACATTAACATTTTATAATGACCTTCTTGCACAAAAGGCTCACCTCCTGCAAAATATATTTCTTCTAGATTAGGAATATACTGAGGCACATCTTTCCAAAAATCGTCATTATCAGTATAGTAATCAATTGTTTTTGACCATTTAGGATCATCACTATCTTTATACCAGCTAGTAGAAGCATAAGGACCACACATTCTGCATTTAAAATTACATAGATTACCGAATCTAATATCTAAATATGTAGGAGTATTATCTATGCTACCATCTTCATTAGTTTTATCTTGTATGTAAGCATTTTTAGAAAATCTTTGATTTACTTGTAATCTGTTACTACCACTACCTTGTTTTTCCTTATTATAACACGCCTCAATACACTCACTAGGTATTTCATCTTTTAGAAAACTAAGACGAGCTTGTTTATAATCTTCACTATTCCAAATATCTCCTAAAGATTGTTTATAGGTTCCCATAGATTTGGGATTAGAAGTATACTCAGCATGACAACATATATAAAAGTTACCCGCTAAACTACCAAATAAATGCATCCATGGAAGTATACAGCCTTTTATATTAGTGTTTGGGGATTGTTCGTCCTGTTGCAGGGAAGCCTCCAAAATGTACTCCGTTATTTCTAAGATTGCATGCTAATATATTCTTACCACATATATCACCTTCAGGGCCTGAAGCAGTTTTATTATCAGCACCAATAGGATTTGTATTAGCTGAAAGAGAAGTTCCAGGTATAGTACCACCGGCCGGTCCTGGGTATTGACATTCTTCACCTTTATACTGCCATTGGCAAGTATTTTTATAATATTTACGTCTAGGAGTTACTTGTTTAAAATACTGTAACCAAGTTACTAATCCAAAGGCAGCACTACTCTGATTTAATTCTTCTAAATTGTTTATTTTAAATCTATCTTCTATATATGATTCAGTATCTACATCAGCATTAACTATAAAAATTTCATCACCTATGTTAGTATTAGCTTCTAATTCATTAGATAAAAATAAAAATCTATTTTCTTCTATGGTTTGTATAGTTGCCGTGATAGAACCCTTTGAAGATTTTACAGTGTCTCCAACTCTGTAAGGCATAGCATTATATACTTCAACAATATTTGAGCTAATATATTTAGTAACACTATGTTCCGGCCATACATCCAAAAAATTAGCAAATGTAGTTTTAATATTAACTACACCTCCTTGTAGGTCTCTAGTATCAGTTTTTTGTACTTGCCAATTTCCTTTAACTTTTTCTGTCTGATCTTTTGTAAAAGATGCATTAGCTTTTCCATAATAACCAACAATGTCTGCGCTATAAGCAAGACCATTTGCTCTTGCTCTAGTTAAAGAGTCAAAAGCTATTTCACCAACACTACCTACTTGGGCTGGGGTAAAATTAATAGTTCTGGGGTCAATACCATTAACAGGTACCCCATTAACATTAGCTACACAGGCATTAGATATATTATTTCCTACAATAAAAGGATCTTCTACTAAAGCAGATATAATATTATCAACATTAAATACAGTCAAAGTTAAATCATCAATTTTACCATCTTGATTTTGTTTAATACTAGTTATATCTATAGGAAATGGTATATAAGACTCTCCATCATAAGTTACATTATATTGTAAATCAGATACTAAGTCTCCTGCTATGTCTGCAAATTTTATAGGAAAGTCAGTAGGCCATGCTCGTCCTTCTCCATCACCAGTAGGATTACCATGTTTGTCTGGAGGAAACCACTCGCCTGGGTAGTATACATCATATAAACGTACTATAGGATTTTGCGTGAAAGCATTTTTTGCTGCTATAAAAGGGCTAGGAGCTTGAGAAGCTATAGTAGTTGCAGCAGTAGTTACTTCACTAGTCGCAATATTAGCAGTAAAAGGAACAGAAACTAAGCTATTTGTTACATTAACAAACGTTACTCCTCCATTAGGTATAGTATTTGGGGCATCAGATATAGTTAATGTTGTAGAACTAGGTACGGCAGTAACAGTTTGTGTGCCTGTATACCCATTACTATTTGGAGAATTGATTGTATAGCCTGGCTCAATACCTAAAGTATCAGCAACTGTTAAAGTAGTGATAGCAGTAACAAAACCTGTAGTTCCTGAATATGCTGTAAATCCAGTAGTATTAACAATACTAAAAGTATCTTCATCAATTACTGTAATTGTATA
>MEHZ011632548.1_pt1 | contig 11847 bp, 16 predicted proteins | sample 897221 | NCBI WGS metagenome assembly MEHZ01 (sample SAMN05514161, study PRJNA337945) | marine metagenome | isolation source: marine surface water | place: Arctic Ocean | collected 2007-12-13 | reverse complement strand
ATCCCCGTTCTCTTATTCGATATAACTAATATAACAAACTTTTTAGAAAAGAGCAACACCAAAATGAAATTTTTAAGAGTTGCTAGTCATATTTAAATTTAGATTTAAAGTTTTATTAGCTATGAAGTGATAATAACTTTCAGTGCTACCAGTATCGGTATAGGCACAATTTAAATCCTGTTTTGCTTTGAAAACAGATATAGCATCCTCTTGCAATTCTGCAGGAATACGGGTTTTTCCTTTAGATATATCCTGTATGTAGGCTTTATAGGCAGTAGCGACACGATAGGAAAAATCACTGTTTGCTGTAGTGCTAAATGAATTGAGATGTAGTTGATAAGCTACATGTGCTACAGGTACTGTATTACCGTATAAAGACACAATTTCAAGGCTGTGCATAATATCTTGTGAGAGACGATTACTAAAAGGACCGGCTTGGGCACGAGACATTACTGGATGAAAACTTGCACCCGAATGTGCAAAATCAATAAATGATAAACTATTTTGTAACGGCAATCGTAATATTTCTTGCTCTTGATCTAGTATAGAAGTTGAGCCAAAAGCGGCTCCGAATTTTTGTGCAAGGGGTAAAAGCTCAGTCAGATATTGATCTTCCCATGTATCATCAGCATCTAAAAAAGCAACATAATCTGCTGTTGCCGACTGTAATGCACGATTACGTGCAAATCCTGCTCCAGAGCAAATATTATAAGAACTAGCAATAATTATACTTTGGGATTTACTAACCAAATAGGTATAATCCTGCCCATCATCTGGTGCAATTACAATTTCTACTTGTGCCATTGGTAAGCCTGAACAGTATATAGAAGTAATCGCGCGCATAATTGTTTTATGAGCGCGATATGCAGGTATAATAACAGAAACGATAGGTGTTATTAGAACAACTCCTGATCTAGTTTAAGTTCAAGGTTAAGTTTAGAGTTTGCAGGAAAATCAAATCTTTGTCTATGAGGTAGTTCTTTATCTTTTTCTTCTGCAGTAAGTTCTGCACCTAATTTATCGTCTGTAAACCAATAACAAGGAGGTTTATCACCTTGTTTAGGTGGGTAAGGTGTAGGTTTAATTATAGAATCATTATCATTTGATATATGTTGTCTATTATTTGCATGAGTTTTTACGCATCTAGGTTTACTATAGTAAGTACTAAAAACTAAAGGAATTACAGGATTGTTATTGAAGTATTTACCAAACTCAGCATTAAACTCAAGTGCTTGTGTAGAAACATGATTAAACATAGTAGGATAAAATCCTTCTTTATACATATAGTCCATCATAGCATGTACTTGCATATATGTTCTAGGTAGTATATCTCTTAGTACCGGATGACGAAATAAGTTTCTACTGTCTATATTATCAAAAAATGATGAAGGATTTTCTACTCTGAGTTTTAAATCTTGTCTTGTAAGTATTTGTTCTGCTCCATACTCATTTAATTCACTTTCTGTTTTTAAACTTTCAGGAACTATCAACCACCACACTTGTTTTGTAGCTAAAGACATGCTTTTAAAATTAACACGAGAAACTCTGTAATGTTCAAGCCATTCCCAGATACGCTTTACAAGATGTTCATTTTCTAAATGAGGTTGCCAACAAGCAGTATTATAGGAGAATGTAGATGGAAATTGTTGAAAACTTTCTAATCCCGCAGTAATTTGTTCTTGTGTAGGACTGTGTCCTGCGGGATCATAACTTTGTGCTACATAGTATTTTTTCATACTACGCAGCTTGTGCAATATCTACAACACTATCAATATTTATAAATTCCATAGTTTGTTGTTCTACTAAACTATCAATCCACTCATTACGTTTTGCTACTATCATAAAAGTATTACGAGGAATATTAGTAAGATTTTGTGTACCATGACCTGTATGATCAGGATTAAAAATCAAAAACTGTCCTTTTTGCAAATTAATATGTACTTGAGAGTCTGCTGTTTTAAAATTAAACCAAGCACCTCCAGGCATATCGTTAAGCTGTACAAATATACGAACAGTCTCACCTTCTTCTGTACCTTTTTGATTATCAAAATCAGTATGAATAGGCAAGTGATGCCCAGGTTGTTGTTGGAAAATTCTAATACGAGATTTTTCACATTGAAACCAATCGCATATAGCTTTTAATTTTGGAGATTTCCAATAAGACTCTGTATAGGTAAAATCACTAGGGACTTCTTCATCCCAAAAGTCTTTAATTTGATCATGAAAATCTTCTTGTCCATTAGCACTTTTAAACGAATTATACAAATAGGCAGTAGCAATTCCTTTATCTGCATCAAAATCTTTAACAGCATCAATTACTACACTACGAGGGGTATAGTTAAGATTACTTAATTCGTCTTCCCAATCACCTTGGAATATAAAAGGTGACGCATAGATACCTGTTGACGGGTTGTAACCATTAGGGTTATATTCTTGCATTTATTTCTCCTTTAAGGTAAACTGGGCCTTGGCCCAGTTTAGTTCATTTTCTTTTAGTATAAAGTATAATTTATATTTATCAATACTTATTTTCTTTGAGCATTTACAGACTGTTCCCATGTCTGCATAATATCTTCATCTGTTGCTGTTAGATCAATTTGCAAATTTTTACCACAATCAGAATAAGTAGCAATAGCAGAATCACAATCAGCATGTAGATCTCTTACTTTTTGTCTAAGTAGTTCAGTCTCATTAGCATCCATATTGAAAGCTAACCATACGGTATCAGCAGTAAGTGCTAAACCATTTTCAGCATCATCCATACTAAACAAACACTGTCCACCATTCTGTTCGATGTATCGTGCATGTTTTGGGTAAGTAAGCACGTAATCTACTTCACCGTTAATCAAAGCAGTGCGAGTAGCTCCACTACCATCATAAGGAACATTAGTATGTTCGGTACCATACACATCATTGATACGATCAATTAAACGAGCAAAGATAAATGAAGGCACTGTATGTCCTACTTGCCCAGATACTGTAGTAATATCTTGTCCAGACATAGAGCAGATCTCAGTAGCTTCTGATGTATGTAAAATTACATCAGATGGATCAAAATTCATAACAGCACAACCTTCTCCATCTCTACCAATAGACTCAAAGTCAGAAGCCCAAGGCATAAGAACTGCATGGTCAATAGTAGGTAAGATACCTTTAACTGCAACACAGTAGTCACCAGGAATGTCTAAAGTTACATTGTAAGCACTACCCAAATCTTGGGCATATGCAGTAGATTGCATTGCAAAACTACCAGTTTTAGATCCGGCATTAAGAATAGTTAAATCTGTCGCCAAAGTTCCTGTAGTAGATGCAGCCAAGATTGTCGCAGATAGTAGTAAATTTTTCATGTAGTTCTCCTAAAGTAAATAAAATAGTCGGTTAATATTATCAACGATAATATCATGGGTTATAAAACCGTAAACTAACGGCATTGTATTATACCTCTTTAAGTATATAGAAAAAGGTAATAATATGACGAAAACAACTATATAGTATGTAAGTGTATAGTTAGCATAGCCACTATAACAAATAGCTGTAAATAGTAATATTAATATAAAACTAAGTAGTGTTTTAATATTAATAGAGTAAACATATAATAAGTACTTAGCACCTATCCAAGCAATAAATAAACCAAAAGCATTTACTATTAATAAACTTATACTAAGAGTAGGCATTAAAGTACTAAAATCAATAAAATTTATAAAGAATCCCTTTTGTTCAAGTAAAGTAAGCAGTAATGCTTGACTACCTATTAGTGGAATCCCAAAAATTAAAAGCGGCAGAGTTTGAGAAAAAGCTCCTGCATTATTTGCAGTCTCAGAAGCAACAATTTTATCAATAGGAGAAAATCTCCTAAAAGTAGCTAATGAATACGCCATTAAGCTACTTAACTCTGTAGTAAGTCCAGGCACTAAACCTGCAAAAAATCCTATAATAGTACTTATTAGAGTATTTATAGGGCGCACTGTATATAATTTAACAGATTCAATCATATGAAAAGTTAAATCACGAGTAGAAAACGCAGATAGAATCTGAGGAATAGCAAATAAAGAAACTAATACAACCTCAAGAGGTAGCCCACTAAATAAATACATAGAGTCAAAAGATAATATCTCTATATTAAAAGTCTTATTATAGCCTATTAATCCTAAACCAATACCTATAAATAACATTATAAAATTAATTATTAAAGTGTTAGTAGCAGTAAAACATAACACTATAGCAGTTAATATTAATAAAGCACTTATTAAGTAAGTAGAATAGAAGTACTTTATTAAATATATATAATCACTAAGTAATAGGCAAGTACAAAGTATAAGTACACCTCCTACAAAACTACCAAAAGCAGATCCAAATATTGCTTGTGCCACTTCATTAGAGTTTTTTAAGTTTTTTGACTCTGAAACAGCAGGTAAAGAACTAGGCTCTCCGGGTATACCAAAACAAATAGCAGGGATACTACCAATGTATTGAGAGATACTAGCCATAGAAATATATATCACTAAAAGATCTATAGGATCAAAGTAACTTAAAAAAGGAAATAGTAACATCATTAGAGTTAGATTGCCTACTCCTGGTAGTAAACCAGAAACTAAACCCATTAAAATACCAATAGCTATACTCATTAACTATCTTCTATATCCCAAAGACGCATTATAGTATATTTGTGTGCACAATTTTTTACTAATAATTCATCGCATATTTTTGTATCTGCATACACCCTATGATGATCAGAAAGAGCATTAGTTAATGATACATGCATACCGTCATCCCTTTGTGGTAAGTCTATAATCTTATTTACAAACTCACCGTTTATAACTCTTTCAAAGTAATTTCCAATATCCTCTCTTGTCATAGGACGTTTTTCTTCATCTGCAATACCATAAACACATTTACTACTAGTAAATACTATATGTGAGCGAGGATGAGCAGTAAGTACTTTAACTATACCTCCTACTTCATCCATCATAGTTAGCCTATCACGTCTAGGATGTTGTTTTCTACAAGTTCTTGCAAGTAAAAATACAAAATCATATTGATGTGCTAAATCATATTTCCAAACATCAGTACTCCACTGAAATCTTTTTGCAGTAGTTATACACTTAAAACGATCAGTTAGATAACTACCTAAGTATCCCGATGCTCCAAGACATAAAATATTATTCATCTACAAAACCAGTTACAGTTAAAGTATATTTAGGAGCAATACCAAAGTTACTACTCAAATGATAAATTCCTTCAGGAATCTCATAGGCATCTCCTACGTCCCAATTAGCAATTACATTATTGTGCACTTGTAACATATGTCCCCAATCCCAAGGACTTATAGCTACAAAATACCTAGTAATGCGTCTATCTTCTTTATATTTACTTTTAAAGGCATTAAAAGTATCTCTATGCAAAGGAATACCATGACCAGGATTGAACTCTAGCATCTTTACTAAACATGTTTCAGGATCTAATCCCATGGTTTTAAAGTTAGTAACTCCTATCATATCTTTTAAAGTTTTATTATCTATAGGATTTAAACCAATAGTGCGTTCAGTACAATTTTCTTTAGAGTATCCTAAGTGCATGAGACAAGTAGCTTGAAACATATCTTCTGCAGGATAAAAAGGTCTAGGCATATAATTTTTAACTTGATACTCTTTTGCTTTATCTCTAAAATAAGTAACAAAGCGAGTATGATCAATATCAAGAGAGATTTTTGGTGTCATAGTCCAATGTTTATTTAAATCAATACCATTTTTATCTAGAGAATCTTGAAAGTATCCTTTATAAGTAAAGATACTCTCATTTTGTTCATTATTTTTATTATCATATATATTCATTACAAAGTAGTACCCTTTTCTAGTATATTATCAATTACAGAAGAATACCCAGTAACTTTTAGTAAAGATCTAGTAGACCAACTAGCATTAGCAGTAGAATGAGGAGCATGTCTCCAATTAAAATTTATAACATCACCTTTTTTCCACCCAGACCACTGATCTTTACCAATTTGAAACATCCAACCATCTTGCCAATCCGAAAGAGCTATAAATATACGTCTAATAGGTCTATCTCCTACAGGCTGTAATCTTTCAATATCAAAAGGTACATCATCTAATTCTTCCTGAGATTCTAAGAAACTTGTAATAATATCAAAATGTAATCTTGTAACATTATTAGGTGGCTGAACATTAAAGGTACTGTGATACCAAGTAAATCCTAGAGTTTCTTTAATTATTTTTTCTGCTTCTTTTGTAGGGGCACGTTTGTCATATCCTCTAAAATAATCATATTGTGATACTCTACTATGTTCAGAAGGAAGTACGCTACTATTACCTAAAAAAGTAGCATTTGAATAATCAATACTATCTACATCAATATTCCCTAAATACTCATAAGGAGTCTCATCATAATCATATTTAGATAAATAATATCCTAGATCTACAGCATCTATATCAGATCTAGTAAATACATTTAACCAATCTTTACAAGTTTTAATACTTGCAACAACTTCTGCGTAATCAATCATCTATAACTCCTGTTACACTACATGTATATTTCATGGTGTAGCCAAAATTACTACTACCATGAGGTACTCCCAAAGGTATATCCCATACAGTGCCAGCTTTCCATTTACAAAGAACTTCTGATCCTATTTGAAATACATGTCCATCTTTCCAATCTATAACAGGAAACCAGTATCTTTTTACTTTTTCTAATGATACAACATCTGTAAATTTTTTACGGTAGCTAGAACATTCATCTTCATGCCATGCTATACCGTGACCAGGAGGATTAACTATTAAACGTAAAAGAAGACCTTCTTTTTTTAGGCCCATCTTTTTTATGTTAGCATCTCCAAGCATATCGACTAGTAAGTCATTAGTATCACCCCTCATTCCATAATTTAGTTCAAAAGTATTTCCTTCAGTACGACCCAACTTTTGATTACAAGCAGCTAACCAATTAGATTGGTCATCATAATGTAATCGTGGTGTTTCTATTTTTTGTTGGGCGGAAGTAAAATGAGTATATGTAAAGGCAATCCAGTCTTCACTATTAATATCTACATCACAAACTGTTTTGGGTATGTGGTATCTTAAGTCTTTAAAATACTCTGCTAGTTTATTACTAAAGTCTTTACTGTGTTTTAATAATTTTAAATATTCTGTTTTTTCCATACTTTATCTACTACTTTCACTACGGTTTCTACTTCTACATCCGTCATGTATGGATTAGAAGGTATAGTTAAACTGCTGTTAACCATATACATACTTCCAGGCATATCTTGACCTAAACAATCAGCATACTGTGTCTCTGTCTCTACTCCTAGTAATTTAATTTCTTCCTCTGCTTCCCATTTATTAGGGAACAAAATAGCATATTTGTGAGTATTCCATTCAGGACTATGCTTACGAGATGATATACCCCTACTATCAAATTCTGAATCATAGTAGTCACATATATATTTACGTCTTTTTTGCCATTCAGAAAATTTATTAAGGCTTACAAGTATTGAAGCCGCTTTATCATCATCAATCACACCGTTAACACCAAATCTACTATAAGGTGCTTTTCTATAAGGTTTACCATTCTTTCTAAGATATATCAATTTATTATACGTATCAGTATCATCAGTTAAAATGGAACCTCCCTGACCTAAAGCAGGTAAAGGTTTATTTTCAGCATGGCTCATAGCTACTATATCACCACAAGCTAGACTATCTTTACCTTCCCACTTAGAAAACATACTTTGTGCTGCATCATTTATATAAACTAAACTATGCTTAATAGCAAAAGAACTAATTACTGTATGATTATACATATCTCCATATAAGCCAGTGCCTACTATTGCTTTTGTATTATCTGTTAGTAAAGATTCTAAAGTATCTACAATCATATTGCCTGTATGATCTACATCACAAAAAATAGGGGTAGCTCCTGCAACTAGTATATAAGCAAGACTAGCTGGAGAACTGTAATTAGTAGTAATTATTTCATCACCTTTGCCTATTTTATTGACAAAAAGAGATAAAAGTAAAGCAATGCTACCAGTATTAGTAAGCAAAGCATGTTTTCTACCTGTAATATTTTGTAAACTATCTTCAACCAACGAAGTATAGTAACCATTACAAGGCACTTGACGTTCCATTATGTCATCAAGATAAGAAATATACTCTTCTTTAGTATCGTTATATCTACGATCTAAATTTAACGCTCTAATCATAGGTCTCTCCAAGCGGTAAATACCATAAGTAGTCTATCTTCTCTACCCCCATTAGCAAAACCATGTGTCTGTCCTGAAGCAAGTTCAAACACATCACCTTTTTTCCAGCTAGATAGAGCATACTCATGAGTATACAGTAGATGTCCTAACTTACTATCCATTAAAGGTATCCAAGCTCTAATAATCTTTTTACCATTATTATCAATATCTTGTTGAGTCCATTTAGTGCCATCTTCTCTATATTCTCCTAAAAATGATGGAAAAAAATCTTTATGTGGAGGTTCAAAGTTACCTGGTTTAGTCCAAAATATTTTAGCAGAATAGTTTTCTTTTTTTGCTTGTAAAGTATAGAACCAACTATCTGGAAAAAAATCTTGATCAGTTACTCTTATATTTTTAACTAAACAGTTATGTTTATTGTACCACAGATAATTTTTCTGTTCCTCTACGGGCCTAAAAGGATTGGTTGCATGATTGTCTACAGCACTAACAGTAGTATCCCAGTCGTCATAAGGAATTGAATTATAGTATTTTTCAATTCTATTCCAGTCTAAGTTAAATTTGCCTAAATATGGAAACATTATCATCCTTTACCTAAATATAGTTTTTTTGATCTATAACTGGTTACTAAATTCGGTAATACGTAACCATTAATTGTTGCAGTAGTGTATAAGTATTTAATTTTTTCTTTTTGCTCTTTAGAGCATCTAGCCCAGTGATATTTATCTTTAGAGGTAAACAATAAATTATTATTAGGAACCATAGATTTATGAAAAAAGGAAGGTTCAGGAGCGATAGCACAATCTCGTATGTCATGTCTTATTACTTTTTTAACTGCATCTAAATTATTATCTAACATATCTAATTCTATCAAACGATTTTTAGTTACGTGACACTGTTTAGCGTGAAGTTCTGGCATGTCTGAAGAAGTAAAAAACAATTCTATATTTCTAAAACTAGCAAGTTCTCCTATACTAGTAGTATCCCATACCTCACTATACCAATTACCTTTATTAGTTATAACTATAGGATCTAGACAACCTAATAAATTACAAAAGTTTTTACCATTTATTTTAGGAAAATATGTATGTCTCAATGATAAACTACTTTTAGTGTAAAACCATTTATCTCCAAGCACAGAGTCAAAATATTCTTTTCCATGCTTTATAATTTTAATTTTAGTTTTAGGTATTAGATGTTGAATACTTTTTAAGTAAGGTAGTGTATGAGTATTAATTTCATACTCTCCTAAGTTATTATCAAAATCATCATCAGTAGAGGATCTATATACTCCTATCTCATCTACATGTATATTATTATCTAAAAATGTATTTAACATAGTGGTACTATCAGCACCCCCACTAAACCATAGTTTTATATAGTCGTATGTATCCCGCAGTTGCAGGGCACGTTCTTTTTGAAGTTGTTTTAGAGAAGTTGCAGGTTCTATAGACCAAGAGTAATTATTAAAAGATACATCTTCAAAATTATGAAAAGTAATTCTTTTGTACTTACCATTCGCAGCATCAATAGCGCGAAATTTATTCTTGTATCGAGTACCTGCATACTCCCAATACGAATCTAACATATGTTTATTATAACTTTTTTATTCTAAAAGTCAATAGATGATTTAGAAAATTCTATATCAAGATCTACTAATCCATGTTGTATCTCTCCTGCTAATGCTCTTACATCAGCTAGGAGAAATGTACATTTTGACTTGTCATAAGATCCTTGAGTTTTGTAACGCTCTCTATGGAGTTCTATAGCTTTAGTATTTAGTACACTTACTTTAAAGTATAATTCTTCTACACTATGTGCCATATCAATATCTCCTATGAACATTCATTACTTCTCTAAATCTATGAGTAATAGCTTTATCATTACAGCATTTAACAAATAGACGAATTGCCTGTCGTCGATTACCAACGAAAAGCAACTTTTTAGAATTAGCAACTCTACCTTTATCGCTGAGTTCCAAAACATAGTCTTTGTATTTAAGGATACTCATTAGTAGAAGATCTGGCCTAGGCCAGAACCTGTAGGAGAATGACTCGCAAGTTTCAGATGAGCATCTTTCATAGCCTTAGTTTCGTAAGGACAATTATCAATACCACAAGGATATACAACAGGTTTATCACCTGTAGAATCCCAAAGATTGATAGTGCAAACTACACATTTGCCTGTAGCCATTCCATAATCAGTTTTTGCCATTAAGCTACTGCCTCTTTCTTTTGATTAATTAAATCATGTCTTCCTGCATACCCTATAAGTCTATGAATCTGCGTAGCCTGCCAATGACCACCATTTCGGGTATGTATGTCGTCTTCATTTAATAATTTAGCGTAAGCATAGAGAGAGAGATTTTTACCTTTACCCTGATGTTTTTTATACTTTTCTAAATAAGGTATAATAGTAAGAGCAAAGTCTTTTGCAGCTTTAGCTACTTCTAACTTATCACCCCTACCTAAAACTACGCCTTTATCTTTTGCTTTTTGTAATCCTAGTTTAGTTAAATGACTATGATCTCTAAAATTAAGGTTATGATAGATGCCATGACAGAAACCACATAAAGTAATGAGATTACTAGATTCATCTGTTCCACCCTTAATACGAGGAAGTAAATGATGATGTTGTAAATTATCAGTAGATTCACATGCTACACAATATGTATGTTTCATTAAGCTACTGCCTCCTCTGCTTCCATATAACTAACAATATCTACAAGAGCATATCGCTCTATAAGATTCTCAGGAATATACTTGTTTACGTCATCAACAGACCAACTATGGTATTCCCAATCAGAAGTACCATTATCATCCATCTCACCTACAAAACCCATACCAGCCTCGTGCCAAGTAGCATGAAAAGTTTTAGATTGCCAAGTAAATGCACGATACACTTCATCAGGTGGTCCCCATGCAGTGTCAAAAGTTATTTCTAATTCCCAAGCATCCTCAAGCTCAGTCCATTCAAAGTGAATGATATGTGCATCCCACTTGGTTCCCCAATTAGCAATACGCCATTCATACCACTCAGGCATTTGTCCATCTTTGATCTCACAATCTTTTGAGAGATATGTTTCAGGAACAAAATGTCCGAAAAAGGTAGTAGTATCAGGACAATCATCTTCATTCAGATTATCCAGTAGAGTATCAATTTTATTGAACTCTGCATACTCAACTCTAAGAGTAAGTGTGTTTTCACAAATGTTAGGCAAATCATTCTCCTTTTCTATTTATATAAACTTATAGCATAATAAATGAGGAATAAGCAAGTATAAAAAAGACGCAGCTGTGGCAAGACAACTAAAAGAAACTACGTTTCCGTACTAGCTCCCTACGGTCGCTGAGGTATTCAATATATGGGAGAGCGCTGTGCGACAGCGTATACATTTGAATCAGCTGTGCAATAATATTAGCACATGTGCAGGGCATGAGCAATGATTAAACTATAACGTGTTGAGGATGTTCACATACCACAATATTAGCCATTTCATATCTTTTGCTCGCTATGTCCATATCCTCAGTCCAGCTCAACAATCTATCATTTTCTGAATTTAGTATGATTGTGACTTTAGAATAAGTCCACATCCAATCGCTCAGCTGTTGCATAGTCCAATCTTGATC
>MEHZ011454257.1_pt1 | contig 11847 bp, 11 predicted proteins | sample 897221 | NCBI WGS metagenome assembly MEHZ01 (sample SAMN05514161, study PRJNA337945) | marine metagenome | isolation source: marine surface water | place: Arctic Ocean | collected 2007-12-13 | reverse complement strand
CATTATCTATATTATATAGATTAATTATCACCAAAATACGGAAAATTTTTCATCTAAATTTAATAAGTTATATTTTATTAAGGACGTAAAATGACAAAATCAAATGACACTAAAAAGAGTAATTTATTAAATAATGAAAAATTAGAATTATCAAAAAAATATTATAGCGATACTAAAGATACATTAGAGTTTGATGTATTAGACAAAAATGATAATATGGATTTTCATAAATGGTGTTTAATGAGATTAGAATGGACTGTTTCTCTTTCTAGAGCGCCTATACATCAGCCAGAGAAGTGGTGGAGTCAAACTATAGATCATAGATTAATAGCTTTGTTAGCTGTAAATAGTAGATATAATGCCCTTCCAACTCAATATTGTCAGGATATAAATAATCAGTTTTATGTTACTATGAAGACTGTACATAATTTATGTTCAGCAAGTCATACGACATTACAAAAAATCGTTAGGGATGGAATACATAGGAAAGATTTAATAGCATTAAAATCAGATATAGGTGACAAGAGGCAGTCAATTTTTACAGCTAGTGACAAGTTAGTTAAAGGTATAAAAAATATTAAGTCTTGGGCAGGTTTGTAAAAAAAGACATCTAATTTACTTTGCAGAATTACAATAAATAATCTTTTATATTATAAAAAGGAGGTAATAAATTATCTCCTTTTTTTATTTATACAAAGTATAAAAATATATGTGACAATTATCTTGCTCTATTTAAACACAGAGTTCTTGACACTATTATTATAAAATTATTTGCCACTATACCCCACATTTCTTTGTTGTTTTATAATTTTAAATTTACTGCATAAATACATTCAACTTTGAGGTAATGTTGCGTTTTTGCAGCATGTTAAAAATATAAATTGAGGAGATATTATGAATAAAATATTAATAAGTTTATTAACAATGATTTTTATCACGTTATCAAGTATTGCAAGTGCTGATGTAAAAATTAGTGGTTTCATGCAACAAATTATGGGGATGGGTGATGAAACTGATGGAGGTATTACTAGTAAGTTTACTAGGTTTACAATGGGAGCAGATACAACTACTGACAATGGCTGGACTGTTGGAGGGTCATTTACATTAAGTGTACAGGCATTATTAAGTGGTTCAGCAGATAGTTATTTACCATCAAGTAACTCAATCTATATTCAAACAGGTATGGGTACTTTTACAATTGGTCAAAATGCTGATGCAGCTACTAGCTTAATACCAAGAGCTGGTGCTATGGTTCCAGGAGATGGACATGATGGATATTATGTAGCATTGTTTGACTCAGGAATAACTGCGACCTCAGATACAGGGTGGGCAGAAGTTTATTATGCACAAGCTAGTGACAGAATTACATATGCATTGCCTGTAGTGAATGGGTTTTCGGTAAGTGTTTCATATACTCCAGATATTGCATTTAATTCAGGTACAACAAATGCGAGAAATCAATCTGATGAATCTGCTGTTCATGGAGAAGTAGTTCATTTAGCTGCTGCATATGAAGCAGAAATAGATGGAATCTCTTATGTTTTAGGCGTTGCATCAATTTCTGGTAACTCAATAGGTACAGCTTCTACTTATGGTGCTAATGATTTATCTGCTGTAACAGCAGGAGTAAAAGCAACTATGGGTAACATTACACTAGGTGTTCATGCATATGATCATGGAGAGAGTTTTGGTCGCACAGGAGATGCTGCTAAAGCATCCGATGCTGGTTATACTTTTGCTATGGAATATGGGATGGGTAATTTAACATTTGGGGCAGGTTATGCACATCAAGAAAAAGTTGTTGGTGGAGCTTCTTCTAACGTTTTAGAAGATACTAACACATATTTTGGTCTTGGTTATAATTTAGGTGGTGGAGTAAATACTTGGGCTCAACTTTCTAATATGGATCATAGCGATGGTGATCATGCAACTATAGAAGCTGATCCACAAATTTTAATGGCTGGAATATCATTAGGCTTTTAGAAAATTAATTATTGTTTCTATCTTTTAATTCCTCCAAAGAACAAAAATATAGAAACATAATTGAGTGACTTTATATTTCTCCTCCCTAGGAATAAAGTTACTTAAAAAAGGAGGCAAGAAATTGCCTCCTTTTTTTATTTTTATATGTTAGCCACTATCCTGTAAAGGGATTTGCTACTGCAGACTTGCTCCCGCTTGCTCTTATAAACTTAATAATATAGAGTCCAATATTGGGGGATAAATTATGACAGAAATTCAGGTTAGTGATTTAATTAAGCTTCAATCATGGGATACACCAACTATTTGTAACGCGTTAGATGTAGCAGCTCCCGATAGAAGAACGATTGGATTTACAACAAGACCTTTGGTTCCGATTGGAATTCATGGCTCTGTATGTGGATATGTAAAAACAGCAAAAATAAGTGGAAAAAATAAACCACTAGATAATGCAGCTGAAATTAGAACTTCGTACTACAAGTATATATCGGAAAAACTTAAGCCTTCTATAGTATTAATCGAAGATATAGATAATCCTGAGGGTTTTGGAGCCTTCTGGGGAGAAGTAAATAGTGCTATTCACCTAGGACTTGGTATTAAAGGGTTGGTTACTAATGGTGTAGTCAGAGATCTAGATCAATGGGCGAATGGTTTTGCTGCATTAGCAGGGTCTATCGGTCCAAGTCATGCATTTACGCAAGTTTTAGAATATTCTACAGAGGTTAATATATATGGAATGCAAGCACACGACTCTGATATAATACATTTTGATAAACATGGGGCCGTCATTATACCTAAAGAGGTTGTTCAGTTATTACCTAGTATCATTGAAACACAAATGAATAAGGAATCTTTTATATTAGAGGCTGCTCGTTCTCCAGATTTTGATATTAATAAACTATTATTAGCTATGAAAAATGCTGCAGAAATTCATTAGTTTGTTTTAAGGTTTAAGAATTAATCGGCCAATAACCTCTCTGTTTTCAATTTTTTTAAGAGCTTTAATAGTATCTTTAAGAGGTATTAAATCATGAATTATAGGAGTAATTAAACCTTTGTTTGCAATATTTAATATTTTATTCATTGCAGGTTCTTTTAAACTTGGATACCTCCTAAAATATTCTCCAGCTCTAACTCCAAGTATAGAAATACCTTTTATAAGAGGAATATTTATTGGGAGAGAAGGGATAGAGCCACTAGCAAAACCTACAATTAATGCTTTCCCACCCCATTTAATAGTTTTTAATGCCTTTAAAAAATATTCTCCACCAATAGGGTCATAGATGATATCAACTCCTTCTTTTTTTGTGATTTCTTCTATTTCATTAACCATATTTTCGTAACCTAATGCATATTTTGCACCAGCCTTAATAGCTATTTCTTGTTTTTTTTTAGTACTACATACAGCAATTACTTTTGCATCTAATGCCTTAGCCAATTGAATAGCTGCTAATCCTACTCCTCCGGCTGCTCCTAATACAAGTACAGTTTGTCCCGCTAATATATTAGCCCTTTCCACTAGAGATACATAAGCTGTTTGGGATGCAATACTAAATCCTGCTGCTTGTTCATAAGTAAAATTATTAGGAAATACTTTTAGGTCATCAATATTTGCTATTACTTCCTCAGAATACGCACCAAATCTCATTTGATAAATCACTTTTGTTTCTACAGGGTATTCTTTATTATTGGACTCTGATATAATTCCAGATAATTCCATTCCTGGAATAAAGGGTAGGGAGGGCTTAAGCTGATATTTTCCTTCTATCATTAATTTGTCTGGAAAATTTATTCCGCAGGCTTTAACTTGTATTCTTACTTGATTATTTTTCAATGGCATTGAAGTAAATGATGAGTATTTTAAATTATTAATTGGTCCAAAGCTATCACATAAAATTGCATTATATTTATTTTTAAGCATTAATAATATTATAACTTATAAGTTCGAGTAGCATTATCATGAAAAAGTTTAGCTCTTTCACTTTTTGAATAATCTTTTGTAAGTCCTTTAAACCCATTCCATAAATTTACATAACTGCAACTGATTTTATCTACTGGAAAGTTTGATTCAAACATGCATCTATTTATTCCAAATAACTCTAGGGTTTTATCGTAATATCTTTTTGTTCTATTTATTAATTCATTTCCAGACGGTGCAGAATTATTTTTATGCCAATCAAATCCATTAATTTCCATTGCTATGCCTCCAAGTTTAGCAACAACATTTTCACATTTTGAAAGTTCTATGATTTGTTTTTCCCAAAAATTATAGGTTTCATCTTCTTTATTAGAGAAAGAGCCAACTCCTAAAGGGCCTCCAAAATGATTTAGAATTATTGATGTATTAGGAAATTTTTTAGCTAATTCAATTAACTGAGGTAATTGCGGGTGATAACACCAAGCCTCAAATGATAGGTTTCTTGATTCTAAATGTGAAAAACCTTGTTGAAACATATCATTGACATAAACGCCTTCTATAGGGCGTGCTCTTGAAACTGGAATAGTTCCATCAGGATGCATTGCCGCTTGTGATCTAATTCCTTTAAACCTCTCCGAAGCAATACTGAGATGTTGATCTAAAATATTTGCAACTTTATCACCAATTAAAAGAGGTGCACTACCAACTATTCCTGCTGCTATTTTAGTATTTCCATACGCTCCAGAATTACTCATGGCGGCTATTCCATTAACAAATGCTGTTTCATTTAGTACTTGTTCTTCCATAGAATGTTCAGGATTATACATTGCTCCACATTCTATAAAAACTGTAGAAACTATATTATGTCCAGAATTAGTGTCATTTAGTACTTCTGGTAAGAGATAGGTTGGTTCAACGGAATCTTTCTTGAAATCCCACAAATGATGATGGGGATCGCAAATAGGTAAATCGGGTTCTAATGCTTTTTCTTTATTTGTACTAAGCCATTGTTCATTATTGCTCATTATTTTTCTCTTTATTATTTAATTTTGACTAATCTTTTTCCTTTGTTATCCCCGTTTAATAATCCAATTAGAGCCATAGGTGTGCTTTCTAAGCCATTCATTATATCTTCTGCAGGAATTATTTTTTTTTCATTTATCCAGCTTAAAAGATTCTTTTCTGCTTCTTCTTGTTCTTTTTCATTGAAATCCATAACTATAAACCCTTTAAGTGTAAGTCTTTTAGTCACAATCAGTCCTGGAACACCTCTCGGACCATTTTGAGGAGATGCTTGGTCATACTGAGATACTGCACCACAGCATATTATTCGACCAAAGTTATTCATAGCGAATAATACGGATTCAAATATTGGTCCTCCTACATTATCAAAATATACATCAACTTTTTCTGGGCATAAAGATCTTAAATCTTTAACAAAATTGTCATTTTTATAGTTTACTACTCCATCAAAACCTAAGACTTCTTTAAGCCATATAGCTTTTTCATCTGAACTAGTAATTCCAATTACCTTACAGCCTTTAATTTTTGCTATTTGACCTGCAACGTTACCAACAGCACCTGCAGCAGCAGAAATCAATACAGTTTCTCCTTTTTTAAGGTCTGCAAGACCTAGTCCAAAGTAAGCAGTTTTACCTGTTATTCCAAGGACACTCATATGAAGGTTTTCAGATGCTTTTATAGATGTTTTTATTAATTCTTTTGCATCTCTAATAGCATAATTTTGCCAACCTAAATCTCCTTCAACATAATCACCTATGTTAAAATTATTATTATTGGTGGCTATGACTTTACCTAGTGCGTATCCACCCATAACATCTCCGGGAAGTATTTGGCTTCTATAAGTTCTTCCCTGCATCCATGCACGATTAGCAGCATCTATAGAAATATATACTACTTCTACTAAAACTTGGTTATGATCTAAATTTTTTACTTTAGAATTTTTAAATTCAAAATTATCTTCTAGTAGCTTATCTTTAGGAGAGCTTTTGAGATATATTTGCTTATTAGTTAAAGACGATATATCTAGCATCCTAGAGCTTCCTGTAGTTCAGTAAAACTATCTACAATTATATCATGATGAGCATTTGCAGTTGGGTCAGGTGGTCCTTCTTTTCCCCATTCTAAAGGTCTTTTTACAAATATAGTTTTAAAACCTACTTTTTTAGCAGCATCTAAGTCAAAATTATGACAAGCAACCATTCCGCATTCACTAGGTTCTAATTGTAGCCATTTTGCTGCAGTTTCATATGCTTCAGGAAGAATTTTATATTTACCAATGCCTTCACACGAAAATACAGCATCCCACGTAAGATTGTTTTTTCTTGCTGTATCAATAATTAATTTAAAACTCAGCAATGTAAAAGACACACATAAAAATTGTTTTTTTAACTTAGGTAAAACATCTGGAAAATCATCCCAAACCTTAAAGTTATGAGGAGCATTATAAGCAATGTCATAAAGATTCTTTTCTGTAAATGCAGATAAATTGAATTCAGAAACTACCTCTTCTAGAGCTATTCTATGTCCTCCATCAAAGTTATATTCAGGTTTATTATGTTCTCCTAAATTTAAAACGGATTTAAGAGATTTTCTTCTAAGTTCATTAGTTATACTTGCCCAATCTTTTTTAATTCCATGCTCTTCTCCTGCTTTTTCAAACGCATTCTTAAAACCTGTATGCCAGTCTAAAATTGTTCCACCAGTATCAAATGTAAGCGCTTTAATATCTTTAATTGACATGTATTAATCCTTTTATTAATAATTAAGTTTAATATTTATCTACCTGTAAATACTGGTTTTTCTTTTGCTATGAATGATTTAGCAGCATTTTGGTGGTCTTCCGTATCTCTGCATAATGTTTGATATAATGCTTCACTATCTAAAGATGCATTTAAATCACCTTTTTCAGCTAAATTCATATTATGTTTCATATATCTATAAGCTGTTGATGGTCCTGTTGCAATTTGTTCTACAATTTCATTGGCAACACTTTGCAGGTTTTCTTCACTTGCTACTCTGTTGATTATGCCTAATTCTTTTGCTTCATTTGCAGTTAGCACACTAGATAAATAATATAATTCTCTAGCTCTTGCTGTACCAATCATTTGTGTTAGAAAATATGTACCTCCAAAATCTCCAGGAAAGCCTGCTTTAGCAAAAGCCGTAGTAATTTTGGCATTTTCACTGGCTATTCTCATATCACAAGCTAAAGCAAGCGATAAACCAGCGCCTGCTGCTGCTCCTGGTAATATAGCAATTGTAGGTATTGGCATTTCGTGTAATATTCTAGAAGCTTCCATCATGCGTCTAAGATTGTTTGTTTTTTCTTGAGTGGTTTCCTCTTCATTATCTCTTTCAGCCATATCTTTAAGATCTCCACCAGCACAAAAGGCATTGCCTGTACCAGTAAGAACTAAAGCTCTTATAGAGCTATCATTTTCTGCTTTTATTAGCTCATGATATAAAGTATTTAACATATCATGACTCAAAGCATTCCTTCTTTCTGGGCGGTTAAAAGTTATTTTTAAGATAGAATTTTCTTTGTTTACAATTAAGTCATTAGTCATTATTTTTATCCTTTATTTTAATTTTAATTAATAGCTTGATTGCCCCTAATCAATTTTCCTGGAAGCTCTCCAGTAAACTCTCCATTATGAGAGACTTCTATTCCCTTAACAAAAGTATGATCATAGCCATTAGACTTTTGTATTAATCTTTTTCCACCTGCAGGTAAGTCATAACTTAATGATGGTTTAGTTAAAGATATTTTGTCATAATCTATAATATTAATATCAGCGCGCATTCCTTTTAATAAAGCTCCTCTATCATTTAGACCGTAGGTTCGTGCTGTCTTTAGAGTTTGTTTAGATACAAGGTGCTCTAAGTTTAGTAATTTTCCTCTTGTTCTATCTCTAGACCAGAAGGGAACCATAAAGGTTGGATAACTTGCATCACAAATTGTAGCTACATGAGCACCAGCATCACCTACACCGCAAATTGTATGCTCTGATTCAAGCATTTCAGCTATTACATCTAAATTATTATGAGTATAATTTTCAAAGGTATGCATTAAAAATTCATCATTATCAGAAGAAATAAAATGATTAAGTATTATCTCCCAAGGACTCTTATTCAATTCTGATGCTAGAGAAGTTATGCTCATCTCTTTAGTAGGTTCATAGTTTAAAGGTTCTTTTAATAGATAGGTTAGAGGAAAGGTTTGTTTAATCCATTTAGTATGAGCATTTTCTGGAATATCATTTATTAAACTGTTTCGTATATCTAAATTATTATTAATTAATTTATTTCTTTCTATTCCAGATAAGTGTTTAATTTTTTTCCATATCTCATGACTAGAAAATGGATTCACACTAGTATTAAATCCCATTAATACTCCAATAGGGCGACTTCCAACTTGTCCTGTAGTGCTGATACCTTTTTTATTAGCCTCTGCTATATGTTTTAATGTATCTCTCCATCTTTCAGGAAAATCATTATATTGTATAAGAAGGACAGATAAAGGTTGTCCAGAATGTTTTGAAGCTTGAATTAATAACTCCATTTCGCCAGGACCCATATCTGAATTACACTGTAAAAGACCTTTTTTTGTATTTTTCAAAGCTTCCGCTATACCTGCTAGTTCTTTATCATCTGCGCTTAAACTAGGAATAAGATTTCCATCTGCAGATTTATGTTTTGTAGTTCTTGATGTAGAAATACCAAGTGCGCCAGCTAAAAGCGCTTCTTCCAATAAACTAGTCATTTTTGAAATTTGTTTTTCATCTGGTTTAGATAAATGGTTTGCTCCATCTTCTCCCATAACAAAAAAACGAAGGGCAGAATGAGGAACTTGTGTTCCTATATCCATGATTCTTTTTGATTTTTCCAATGTATTTAAATATTCAGGAAAAGACTCCCATGAAAAATCTATACCTTCTGATAAGACTGATTCTGGAATATCTTCAACGCCTTCCATAAGATTAATTAAATAATTCTCACTTCCTTTTTTAACTGGAGCAAAGCCCACGCCACAATTTCCAAAAACGCATGTAGTTACACCATGCCATGATGATGGAGTTAGATATGGGTCCCATGTTGCTTGCCCATCATAATGAGTATGTATATCTACCCATCCAGGTGTTACTAATTTTCCTTCTGCATTTATAGTTCTTTTAGAGTTTTCTGATATTTTACCTACTTCACAAATGATACCATCAGTTATAGCTATATCAGAAAGTATTTTTGGAGAACCTGTTCCATCTATTACAGTGCCATTTTTAATAATAAGATCATGCATATGAAGTATCCTAAATTAATAAAATAAGTATTACAATATAGTTCTTTTTATGGCTTTATTCCAACCATTTCTATACTTTTTAATTACTTCATCTTCCATATTAGGAATAAAGCTTTTATGCAATTGCCAAAAAACCTTAGTTTCTTCTATAGAGGCGTATAAGCCGGAGCCTATAGAGGCTAATATAGCTGCTCCTTTAGAGGTTGTTTCCGCATTGTCTGATTTTTCTATTCTTACATTACTGATACTTGATAAAAATTGTAGCAGCCAATCATTAGCGCTCATGGCTCCATCTACTCTAACTCTTTTAGTTTTTTGTCCATCCGCTTTCATTGCATCAAATAAATCTACACTTTGATAAGCTACAGCTTCTAGCGCGGCTCTCACTATTTCAGCTTTACCGGAAGATCCTGTTAAGCCAACTATTGTGCCTCTTGCATCTGGTTTCCAATGAGGAGCACCTAACCCTGTAAAGGCAGGAACAAAATAAACACCATTATTATCTTTAATACTTGCAGCTAATGATTGACTGTCATTGATATTCTTAATTATCCCCAGTTCATCTCTAAGCCATTTCATAGTTGATCCAGAAACAAAAATTGATCCCTCAAGTGCATAGCTAGTAATATTATTAATTTTATAAGCAATGGTACTAAGAAGTTTATTTTTACTTTTTAATGGTTTTTTTCCTGTATTAACTAGAATAAAACATCCTGTTCCAAATGTAGCTTTAATATCACCAGGATTAAAACAATTTTGTCCTATAGCGGCAGATTGTTGATCTCCGATCATAGCATTAATAGGAATAGTCTTTTCGATAATATTTTTACTTGTTATACCAAATTCAAATATATTATCTTTTACTTCAGGCAATATATTTAATGGAATTTTAAAGATTTCTAATAATTCATTATCCCACTTATTGTCATGAATATTATATAAACTTGTTCGTGATGCATTTGTTGCATCTGTATAAAAACTTTTTCCTTCGGTTAATTTAAATAACAAAAAAGTATCAATAGTTCCTACGCACAATTTATTACTTAAAGCTAATTGCTTTGCATTATCTATATTATCTAATAGCCAAGATATTTTTGTTGCCGAAAAATAAGGATCTAGAAGTAAGCCTGTCTTACTATTGATTGTTTTATTTAATCCATTAATAATTAACTCATTACATTTATCTTTTGTTCTGCGATCCTGCCAAATAATTGCGTTATATAAAATTTTTCCTGTATCTTTATTCCACGCAACTATAGTTTCTCTTTGGTTTGTTATGCCTATAGATAAAACATTAATATTTTTTGATTTTGCATAAGAAATAATATTTTTAGTAACTAATAAAGTTTTTTCCCATATTTCATTTGCATCTTGCTCTACCCATCCATTTGCAGGATATAAAGTATTTATATTTTCTTGTTCAATAAGAATTGTTGAAAATTTTTTATCAAACAAAACAGCTCTTGTGGAAGATGTGCCTTGGTCAATTGCAATGATTGCGTCCTGCATAAAAAAACCTTACTTTTTATAAAAATAGTATATATAATATATAAATTAATCATTACATATAAATTAAAAATTTGGGATATAATAATGAGCTTACCTTCTATACTTAATAAAAAAAATTTTTCTCTACCTGTTATTGCCGCTCCATTATTTATTATATCTAACCCAGAATTGGTTATAGCCCAATGTAAAGCAGGAGTTTTGGGTTCTTTCCCAGCTTTAAATGCAAGACCACAAGAATTATTGGATGACTGGCTGGCACAAATTACAGAAGAGTTAGCAACTTTTAAGGCAAAAAATCCAGATGTAACTGTAGCACCTTTTGCGGTTAATCAAATTGTACATAGATCTAATGATGTTAGATTAGATAAAGATATGGAAATGTGTGTAAAATATAAAGTCCCTGTTGTTATTACTTCATTAGGAGCAAGGCCAGAAGTTAATGATGCTATTCATAGTTATGGAGGTATAGTTTTACATGATGTGATTAATAATAGGTTTGCTCATAAAGCTATTGAAAAAGGAGCCGATGGTCTTGTTGCGGTTGCGGCTGGGGCAGGGGGGCACGCAGGTGTAACTTCTCCTTTTGCGTTGGTTCAAGAAATTAGAGAATGGTTTAAAGGGCCATTAGCATTATCAGGGTCAATAGCTACTGGAAATGCTGTTTTAGCTGCAGAAGCAGCGGGTGCAGATTTTGGTTATATTGGATCTGCATTTATAGCAACAAAGGAAGCCAATGCAAATGATGGCTATAAAAATGCAATTACTCAGTATGCAGCTGATGATATTGTTCATACTAATTTAGTTACAGGCGTTCATGGAAATTATTTGAAGCCTTCTTTAGCTAATGCTGGTTTTGATCCAGATAATTTACCTACCAGTGATCCAAGTAAAATGGATTTTGGTGCGGAGGGAATGGAAAAGAAAAAAGCTTGGAAAGATATTTGGGGTTGTGGTCAAGGTATTGGTGCAATTAAAGACGTGCTCTCAACTGAGGGATTAGTAAATCGTTTGAAACAAGAATATGAAGAAGCAAGAGATAGGATAATAAATACTGCTGCTTAGTAGATAAATTAATCTTGGGAGTTACTTAGTAATGAAATTATCATTTCCACCTCAAGAG
>MEHZ011493549.1_pt1 | contig 11849 bp, 10 predicted proteins | sample 897221 | NCBI WGS metagenome assembly MEHZ01 (sample SAMN05514161, study PRJNA337945) | marine metagenome | isolation source: marine surface water | place: Arctic Ocean | collected 2007-12-13 | reverse complement strand
TGAATTTGTTGACGACAGAGTTGTCGCAGATATCAGCACTGATGCGCAGCGCACCTCGATTTCTGCACGCGGCGTAGTGGTCACGATACCGCCGCGGCTCGTCATTGAGACAGTCGGCTTTTCACCACCGCTGAACGACAGCACCCAGCAATGGATGACGGCAACGCCTACCTGGATGGCTGGCAATGCCAAGTTCGTTGCAATTTACGAAGAGCCGTTTTGGCGGGCAGACGGATTATCCGGCGACGCGATCAGTCGCCGTGGTCCGTTGCTCGAAATCCACGACGCTTCGCCCAGTTCGACCCGCGAAGGAGCATTGTTTGGCTTTGTCGGGACCCCGGCCGACCAGCGTCATGGCAAGAGTTCAGAGATCATCGATTCCGCAATCAGACAGCTGACCGCATTATTCGGCCCGAAAGCTGCGCGTACGAAAAATATTCTTTTTGGAGATTGGGCGGATGAGACCTTTACCGCCGTTCCACAGGATAAATCTGCGCCACTCCAGCATCCAGTTTATGGCCCCGTGCCACACGCGGATCCGCCCTGGAATGGGCGGGTGCTCTTTGCTTCGACCGAGGCCGCTCAGGAATTCGGTGGGTTTCTTAAAGGGGGCGCTGGTGACCACCGAGCAGGCAGCGCTCGATGTAATTGCCAGCCAGCCTTAGACGAAGAACCGTTTGCAAGCCGCAGAACGCTGCTGACGGACGGTAACGGCACGGGAGAAATTCCGTTTTTTGCTGTAACCAGGTCCTCGCAAATCATGACGGTGACAGAGGCGGCGTTGGAGCCGCCCCATCGCACTCTAACCCGGCTACCCTTTTACAGGCGGTTGAGGCCGGGAAAAGACGAGCTCATTGTCCGTTGAGGCAAGCGCGTCGAGGGTATAGCCGCCGGCATTGAAATCTTTCAAGCCATCAGCGCGATCCACACGGTTTTCCATGATCCAGCGCGCCATCGAACCGCGTGCATGCTTGGCGTAATACATGAGGGAGCGGGGCTCTCCATCCTTCACGTTCAGGAATTTCGCCCCGATCACCGTCTGTCCAAGCGCTTTGGCGTCCACCACCTTAAAATATTCGTTTGAGGCAAGATTGACCACGGTAGTGTCGGCATGATCGGCAAGGTCCGCATTCAATCGATCAGAGATGCGTGCGCCCCAGAAATCATAGAGCGATTTCCCCCGGGAATTAGCCATTCTGGTGCCCATCTCAAGGCGGTAAGGCTGGATCGCATCCATCGGACGTAAAACACCGTAAAGGCCTGAGAGAATGCGCAAATGATCCTGCGCATAAGCAAGCGTGTCCTCGGCGAGGCTGGCGGCTTCCAGTCCCCAATAGACGTCGCCGTCAAAGGCGAGCCCGGCGGGCTTGGCGCTATTGCTCCTGTTATCGAGATTGAAGGCCTGGAACCGCTCGAAATTCATGGTCGCGAGCTTGTCGCTAATATGCATCAGACGTTTCAGATCTGCCGCAGTCTGGGTTTTGGCGACGATCGCAAGCGCGTGCGTATCATCGTGCAGGCGCGGCTGTGTGATCGGGACACCCGTTTCGGCGGGGGCCATATTCATCTTTTTTGCCGGGGAGAGTAGCGTCAACATAGTCTATCCTTTCCTCCTAACATCAACCCGGTCAATCCAGGTTCGTATGCGTGGGTTTGTGATCATAGGAAGTTAGGTCCTTTCGTCAAAAACTCAAGCTGCTTGTACGAAAACTGCGCAGATTGAGGTTGAAATGCTTGCGGACCGAAGCATGAATTGACGCGAAGTTCCGCCATGTTCTCACGTCCTGAAATTTCGACACCGTCCCTGCCCTTCGCCGGATTGGTTGATGCGGGTTTTCAGTTCATCAAGGCTCCGAGAACGCGGCGGTATCTCGCCGCTATTTCTGCCTCGCGAAGATGATGACCGCCCCGTACAACCTGTTTACCGCCAACGAACACATCCGTCACAACGGGAACGTTGCCCGAAAAAATCCAGCTTTCGAGGAAGGTGTCGCATCGTTGGCCGGCGAATACCGGCGCGTCGGTATCAAGGACGACGATATCTGCGCGGGCACCTGCACAAAGCCCGGATTCATCGGACCGGCCGAGCGCACGCGCACCCCCGGTCACCGCCAGGTCGAGAAATCTTCGTCCGGTTGATACGCCGGATATGGCAGTCACGTTCCGGCGCCGGTCGCGCAGCCGCTGGCCGCCCCCGGTCCGCGGACGGTGTTCCACGCATGGGTTTCGATGGCGTGATTAGCGTCCACGTCGCGCACGAGGTTGGGCGGATCGTCGCCGGCCGCCACCTGCTCTGTCGCCCGCTTCAGCCCCCGGCGCAACAACGCGATGCCACCGTCGGACGCCCCCAACGTCTCCAGCGCGTGCACCGCGATCGGCCGCTGACCTTCCTGCGCCTCCATGTCGTCAGGGGCCCGCTGCCGGTCGTCATAGGGGCGTTCGCGCAGGTTTCCGGGGCGGATGTCGGTCTGGGTATCGGTACCGGGCTTCCATCCCTCGAGCGGCTCGCCGTTCTCGTCCTTCGGCCACGCGACAATCGACAGGGCGTAAAGGTGTTCGTTGTCGACCGGCACGCACCACGAAATTTCCGAGCACCGGTCCTTCTCCTTCGGCGTTTCGCCGCGCTCGTGGATGTTCGAGACGAGAAAGATGTTGGGCAGGACGCACTCGCTATAGCGCAGCAGCCGGTTGCCGTTGGGCAGGTCGCGCAAGAAGTTGTAGCGCACGCCGAGGTCGGTTTCCTCGAACGTGATGTCGGGCCAGCCGTCGGCGGTGATGACGCTGCCGAACTGGTCGCCGGAATTAGTGCCGTGGAGGATCAGCAGGTGAAACGGATCAACAACGTTCTCATAATGTTGAAGCCAGTTGCAGTCGCGGACAAAACCGATCGAATGGTCTTCCCATATCCGCATGCCGCGCAGCACGACGTCGTCGCGGGAGCGCGTGTCGATGATGTCATAGAGCGGGAACAACGGCTGCTGCTCCGCCGGTCCCATGTAGACGAATATGAGGCCGCCGTATTCGTGCACCGGGTAGGCGGCCTGCCAGACGTCCATCTTCTCGCGGAACGCCGGCGTTTCGCACGGCATATCGAGACACCTGCCGTCTGGCGCGAATTTCCAGCCGTGGTAGCAGCACCGAAGGCCGTCCTCCTCGACGCGGCCGTATTCGAGCGAGCTGCCGCGATGCGGACAGTGCAGCTCGAGACAGCCGACCTCGCCGGCGCCGTTGCGGAACACGACGAGGTCTTCACACATGATGCGAACGCGCTTCGGCAGGTCCGCGACCTCGTCGGCGGTACAGACCGGTTGCCAGTAACGGCGCAGCAGTTCGCCCATTGGCGTGCCACGGTCGACGTGGGTGAGAGTGACATCCTCGGACGGGACATCAAAATGATAGCGTGACCTCATCTAATTTTTCTCCTTATTCGGCGCCCCTAATCGGCTGCCTGTACCGACATCAGCCCATCGGTGACTCTGTCTGACGATTTCAATAGCGCCTCACCGGCGGTGCCGCGAAGGACGCCCATCGGATCCTCGCCGCGGCGTACCGCTTCGATCCCCTCCATCACCATACGGCGCAGCAGGATGATGCCGCGGTCAGTGGTGCCGAGGCGTTCGATAGTGCGGTCGACCGGCATCCCCTGGGTGACGATGGCGCGATAGTCCTGTTCGAACAGGGTCTGCACCAGACCGGCGGCGGGAAACTCCATTCCGTCCGGCAGCACCGGCATACGGCCGTCGACCTCGGGAACATGGGTGACGTGGAATAGCAAGGTGTGATTGTCGTCGACCGGTGTCCGGAAGATCGCCGAATAGCGCGGCCAGTCGAACTTGCCGCCGGGCCACGGCTGGTTGAGCAGAATCGTCGTCGGCAAGCGCAGATAGTTAGTACGGCCGTAGTCGCCACGGATCTGCACCGTCTGAATGCCGAAATCGTCATCGTGCCAGTCGACCTCCGGCACCTGGCTCCAAAGGTCGGCGCGCGCCGAGCCCTCGCCGTGGAGAATACCGGTATGCACCTGGTCGACCGAATTCTCGACAATCTGGAGCCAATTGGCCGGCCACAGGCAAAAATTCTCGGTGATACGGACGCCGCCCCGCGCCGCGATCACGTCGATCTGCGGCAGCGCCGGCGTCTCGCCGTCGCCCATCCATGTCCAGATCAGGCCGCCCTGCTCGCGCACCGGGTACGACTTGATCGTGACCTTGGCCTTGAAGTTGCTGTCGGCTGGCTCGCCCGGCATGTCGAGGCAGCTACCCCCCTCACTGAACGTCCAGCCGTGATAAGCGCAGGCGAGGCCGAACTCACGCGGCCGTCCGTATGCCATCGACGAGGAGCGGTGCGGGCAGCTTGTGTCGATTAACCCCAGCGTCCCCGACAGATCGCGGTAGAGCACAAGATCCTCGCCGAGGATGCGGATCTCCAGCGGCTTGCCCGTGAACGTACCGACTTCCTCGCCGATCGACGCCGCTGTGCCGGCACGACCCTTCCACGTCAGCGGCTCGTCGAGGCGGAGCTGCGCGGTCGGGCCGTCCCATCGGTCGGAGATCGCGACCGGAAACCAGAAGGAGCGAAGCCACCGGCCGCAGTCGCTGTCCGGCCCGACATGAGTGAGCAGTTCCTGGTCTTCAGCGCTCAGCATGACGGTTTCTCCCGATCCGGATCAGGCGACGTTGTAGGCGATATCGTCGAATTCACGTTTCTCGAGCACGTCGTCGAGACCCCAGCGTACGACCTGCTCCATCAGTTCGTCGAACTCGGCACGGTCGATCGGCTCGTTGACGAAGCGTTCGCCACGGCTGAACTTCGCGTAGTCCCAGACCTGGTCGGCGAATTCTGGCGGGTTGGAGTACTTCCACAGCGGCAGAAACCGGTCCGGGTCGGCGGCGATTACCTCCTCGGCGCGCTGCAGACCGCGGAAATAGGCCTGGAGGATCTCCGGCGGGTGGCGTTCATCGACCCACCACAGAGTCTTGAACTGGCCGCCGATCACCTTGCGGCAGCCGAGCTGTTCGGCCATATCGAGCTGCGGCGGCAGCAGGCTTGCGGCCTCGAATTCGCCGTCCATCAGCGCCTTCAGCCGGGCACCGAAGCCGCCGACATTGACTGCCTTGATGCGCTCGAGCGGCATATGCTTCTCAAGATGCAACGGCACGTTGAAGTGACTGCCGGCGCGGAGTCCGACCGCGATTGGCACGTCAGCGAGATCTTCCGGCTTTTCGATCTTCGAGTCCGGGCGGACGAAGATGCCCCATGGCGAGACGCCATGCACGTCCGGTACGAACTTGCCCATACCGGCGCCGGCGTTGCTGATCGACCCCCAGGCGCAAGCCGAACCGATAGTCTGCTCGCCTTCGACGAACGGCAGGTCCTGCGGCCGTTCTTTATAGTTGTCACCCCAGCGGACCATCTGGCCCTTCAGCACTTCCCACAGGATCTCGACATCGAGGCCCTCGTCGCGCCAAAAACCTTCCTCGTGGGCGACGAACTCGTTCAGCCGCATGCCGGTAGGAAATACTTTGATCTTCGTCAGCATGGCGGTCATCGGCCTTTTTCCTCGGGTGATTCAACAACATTCTGTATAATGACATAAATTATGAATTACGAAACTATGGAATGCAATGACGATTCAACCACGCGCCGGGACATTTGATTTCGCGATGGAGAGAAAACCAGAAGACGATGACGACCCGACCGGCCGCGGCCGCGCCGGCGTGCAATCGGTCGAGGTCGCGGCGCGTCTGCTCGACGTGCTAGCGGCGGCGTCGGGGGCGCTGACCCTCAAGGATCTCGCCGCGAAGGCGCAAATGTCGGCGAGCAAGGCGCACCGTTACCTGGTCAGCCTGGCGCGGACGGGTCTGGTCGAACAGGACGCGACCGGGCGTTACGATCTCGGGATACGAGCGCTGTCGGTCGGCCTCGCAGCGCTCGGGCGGATCGATGCGGTCCGCATCGCCACCGACGAACTCGAGCGGTTGAGCGACGATGCCGGCGCCACCGCTGTTCTCGCGGTCTGGGGTGAGCATGGCGCGACCGTGGTCCGTTTCCAGGAGAATGCCAACCCGGTGCGCATGAACGTTCGCGTCGGCTCGACGTTGCCGGTAACCCAATCGGCGATCGGCCAAGTGTTTGCGGCGTTTCTGCCGCGCGACGCGTGGGCCGCTATTGCCGACGCAGAATGGGATCGGTTCGGAGAGCGCGGCGAACCGGCGGTATTCGCGGCGCTGCTCGAGAGCGTTCGCGTGCGGCGGCTTAACCGCAATATTGGGGTCTATATTCCCGGCGTGTCAGCCTTTGCCGCACCGCTATTCGACACCCAGGGGCGCATTTCGGCAGTCATCGGCATCCTCGGGCACGAGCCGTCGATCGCGGCGGCGTGGGACGCCGCGCCGGCGCGGGCAGTCGCCGTGATAGCGCGGGATGTGTGCCGGCAGCTCGGTTTCCAGGACGATGCGGCGCCCGTCGCGATCTGACCACGAGGTACTGTCGGTCTGGTGCGAAACAGTCTCTAAAGAACCCGAAGCAGCGACAGTCATATCCGACCGCGTCAGGCATGGCACAGACCCTCGGGGCTGGACAGGGTAACGTTATTGCTGAATATCGAATAAAAGTTAATTCTCGCAATCACTCTGTTACCGCTGGAATAATACCGATGAACACCAATCGTTACCAAATGTACAACGACAACCCCTTCAAACTGGGCCTGTTTGGAGCAAATTGTTCGTCCGGGCGCGCAATCAACAAGCTGCCTGAGCGCTGGCTCGCCGATTGGGATAGTTGCGAAATAATGGCCAAACTGGCGGATGAAGGTGGCATCGATTTCATCCTGCCGATTGGGCGCTGGAAAGGGTATGGCGGCGAGACCGATTTTCAGGGCACGACATTTGAGACCATAACCTGGGCTACCGGGCTTCTCGCCCATACAAAACATCTTACGGTTTTCGGCACTGTGCATGCGCCTTTATTCAACCCCATGGTAGCCGCCAAGCAGATAGTGACCGCAGATCACATCTCGCGCGGTCGTTTTGGGCTGAATATTGTTGTGGGGTGGAATGAACCCGAATTCCAGATGTCAGGCATACAGCAACGTGAACACGGTGACCGCTATGAATACGCAGAAGAATGGATATCTGCGATCAAAAAAATGTGGAATGAAAAAGAACCATTCGATTTTGACGAAGACTATCTTCACCTGAAGAATGTCGTTGCCAAACCAAAATTGCACGCGGATTCATCACCGCTCATCATAAACGCTGGCCAGTCTGCAACCGGGCGGGCTTTTGCCCTGCGCCATTGCCACGCCTTTTTTACTAATTTTCGCGAGGCCGATGTTAAAAAATCTGCTGAATTTGTTACTAAGTTTAAATCGGATGCGAAAGCGCTTGGCCGCGACGCCAATGTTTATACCCAGGGGCATGTTGTGTGCCGACCATCGCGTAAGGAAGCGGAAGATTATTTTCATTACCTGACGACCGAAGGCGTAGATTACGAAGCCGTAGAAGGACTGCTTCAGCTAAAGAACATTACGCGAGAGAACACCCCGGATTACGATGAATATGTCCGCAATCTGCCCCCAAAAAATGTTGGATATCCTATTATCGGCTCGCCTGATGATGTCACCGAAAAATTCATAAGGATGCATGCTGCCGGGCTGTCGGGGATCGCTTTTTCTTTGGTGAACTACGTTGATGAACTTCCTTTGATCATCGACGAAGTAATTCCGAGACTTAGAAATGCCGGCCTAAAGATACCCCTGACACAGAACAACGAATGATGCGTTTCGAGCGCTGTCAGTCTGCTGCGAACCAGTCTCCAGATTTCTGCCGGATGCGCGCCTCAGGTCGCCATCTGACTCCATACCGCCAGGGCAGTTGATCGATCTTGTTCGAAAATTTTGCGGCTGTTGAGATGACGGTCGAGGTTGACGGGCCTTCGTGAACGTCGCCGGCCATCACCACACCTGGGCAATACATCAGAGGTTTTTAGCGGCCCGTTATCGGCGGTTTTCTGACAACCAAGACAAGCCCCAGCGATTCCATTTCTCTTCGGCGTCAAGATCAAAATGAAAGAGTTGAGCCTATGTCAAATACTTCGCTTGGGTGTGTCGCGCAGTATAGTGACCGTTTTCGATGCCGTTGAAAAAGAAATAGCCCACCTGCGGATGTGAGACTGCCCGGCCGGACTCGTCGACCAACAGGTTCTGTTCCGACACATAGGCGATATAGGAGGTTTCCGAATTTTCGGCGAGTAGATGGTAATACGGCTGATCCCTAGAAGGCCGGTCCCCTTCGGGAATAGAATTCAACCACTCTTCCGAATTGTCGAATATGGGATCAACGTCAAAAATGACGCCGCGAAACGGGTGTTTCCGATGCTGGACGATTTGGCCAATGCCAAACTTCGCCGTTCTTACCAATTTTTCTTGAATTTTCGCTCACCTATTTTACGGAGACAACGGATTTCTCATCGGATCAGTCTATATCGATACGTCTGGCAGCGGGAGTCTGGGTATTGTCAGACTAAACGGACTAGAGGCGATTGGGAGAGCTGTTGAAATAACGGAAAGGGATTGTCATCCGGGAAGGCTATGGACTGGGACCTGGTGACAGACTGACCTTCGATGCCACAATCTCGGACGGCCCTGCCGCACTGCACCAGGTTCCGATCCGGCTTCTGTCCATCTTCAACTACGGTCAGTCCGATTGAGGCATGCACATTGACGTCACCCCTTCCCTTCTCCGGAACAACCGGGGGAAATTCTCATCGCCGGAGGCTGAGAGACAAACTAATCTTCCTCGACGCAGGTCAAGTCTGACAATGCCCGATGCCCCTACGGCGACAGAACAGCATCAGCGATTTTTTCGGCCGCCATGATCGTCGGGATATTCGTGTTGGCACGCGGGACCGCAGGAAACACCGACGCGTCAGCGACGCGCAGCCCGCTGATACCGTGGACGCTGCCATCCGGGCCGGTAACCGCAGTTGGGTCGTCCTCACTCCCCATGCGGCAGGTGCAGGAAATATGACGGATGCTGATCACATAACGCATGACATGCTCTTCGATCGCGGCATCGCCTTCGCGCATGATCTTACCGAAATCCTTGCCCAACATGACGTTTTCGATAATGGCGCGCCTAAGTAGGCCGGGCCCGTCGATCAACGCCGACGCCAGAGTAGTCAGGAATTTGTTGCGGGGCGTCACGGCACCGACCATCTGCGCTCTACGGTTGAAGTTGGTTGAGAACGGATCCCGGGTCGCGGCCTTTAACGGCGCGCAATCAAACAACGCGGCAACGCGTTGCAGGCCAAGTTTCATGCGCGCCAGATCACGTGGATCGGACAGCATGTTGAGTTCGACCTCCGGCTCTTCGCGCCAATCCGCCGAACGCAACCTTAGCTGTCCGCGCGAATAGGGTTTGTTGATCCAGGTCGACATGCTGGCGAGCTGTCGCCCCACCGAGTGCCAAGCCGCGCGGCCGATAGCACAAACAAACATGTCATTGGGACCGCAGCCGTCAAAACCCGACGAATACCGCGCACCGACCTGAAGCGCCGGACCGGGATTCGCGCCGTGGCGCGACCGCCGCGTCATATAGGCCATGGTAGGGACTCCGGGATGATCCTGAAGATTCTGTCCCACACCTCCCAGATCCGCGACGACATCTATTCCCATATCACGAAGATGAAGCGCCGGCCCGACGCCCGAGCGCATCAACAGGGCCGGCGAGTGACTGGCGCCGGCAGAAATGATGATCTCGCGGCCACTGTGAAACTCTTCCACGCCCTGATGGTCAATCTCGACCCCGATTGCCCGGCGGCCCTCGAAACGGATCCGCTTCGCCACGGCATTCGACAGGATCGTGAGATTGGGTCGGGCGCGTGTCGCGACATCCAGATACGCGGCTGCGGCAGATACCCTCTGGTCGTTCAGATTGCTCACCGTCATGGGGAAATAGCCGTCCTCGAACCCGCCATTCTGGTCGTCAAAGAATTCCATGCCGGTCAATGCGAACGAGTCCGCGGTGGCCCTGGAGAAACCTGACCAGTTTTCGCGCGTGACCCGGCGTATCGGCAACGGTCCGGACTTACCGTGTAGCGGCCCGTCGAATTGCTGGTCGGTTTCGAGCTTACGGAAATACGGCAGCACACCATCCCAGTCCCATCCGGCGGCGCCGCTGGTCTCCCACTCGTTGTAGTCGTCCGGCGTACCGCGGTTGGCAGCCTGGTAGTTGATGCTGGACCCGCCGCCCATCACCCGGCCCTGGTCGTAGTGCTGCAGGTCCGGCCGTTCGGGCGCGTTGTGGGGGACGGGTTGGTGATAGGCGCGAAACTGCATCCACTTGTATTTCGGGTTAGCCTGCGACAGGTGGTAGCTATCCAGAATATCTGCCGGTGTTGCGTCCGGAGGAGTGTCCATACCGGCTTCAATCAGAAGAACATGGTTAGCCGGGTCGGCCGAAAGCCGGTTCGTCATTACGCAACCGGCTGAACCACCCCCAACGACGACATAGTCATAATACACTGCGTTCCCCCTCCATCATGCGATGGTGTCAGTCTAATCCTGAGCGGTAGTCGATTGCGAGCTCGCCGCACCGCCGACCGCTAGCCAGCATCGTCGGCGAGCTATTGAAGTAGCAGGGTGCCTCCTTCGTCAATGGAAACCATAGTCGGTCATCGTAATGCCGTGTGTAGCCGGACGGGCCGATACCCGTCCTGCTGGACTACAATCAAGCTTTAGCTAAGAGTTAGAATGTGGGCATGGTTGTCCCAACGCCGATTGATGTTTCTATCTGCAACAAGCGTTATTTTTGGCCGGACCGCATCTATGCGGTAGAGCATACCGTTACCGCCCGTGGCTAGAAACTCACCAATTTTTCCCGTGGCCGTCAGACCCGAGGCGTCCTCGGCCGGGAATGCGCAGACAAGCTCTTCGGTATCAACATTCCAAACGACGATATGGTTTCCGCGTGGGCAGGAGGCCGCGACGAAAGAACCGGACGTATCGAATATGAGAATTTCTTATTGCAATTCAGTCGCAGTCGCATATTAATATATCTACCGTTCTGTTTCCGAGTGGCCCCCACCCGGTGCAGCCTCGCCCCGTCAAGCAGCCATTTGGAGCAGAACGGACCAATTTATTTACGAGGCCCCGATATGGAAAACAATCGCACCGAAACCAATAACGAAAACGTTGAACGCATTCAGGAGGTGATGAAACGCCTCTCGCTCGCGATAAACGTCGCCCGAACCATAATGCCAGAAAGGTTAGAGGATTACGTTCCGAATGCACTTTTGAACGTCACAATCGACCAGATGATTAGGGCCGAAGGCAGGGACAACACGGCAATGCTTCTGTCAAATCTATCCGATCTTTTGAGCCAAGGACTGAACCCCGAAAACGGGGGGCCAATACAGTTATCAGGTAAACCTTCAAGATCTGTAGAAAGTCGTAATACAGATAAACCGGGCGAAACAGTGACCTAGCTGCGATTATTCGACGACATATATTACGATTTCATGAGTTGCGGTATCATCACGAATTATCACGTTTCCGCAAATGAAACGATGATGTAGTGCGCGCGGAGAGAAGCTTCCGAAATCAAAAGACGTTAAGTTATCACCTGAACGTGCAGTTAGATTTACGGGACCATGAGTGACCGAAGGGAACGAAGATGAGACAGAAATCGCAGACACGACAAACGGACGCCCCAAGGTAATCAAGAACATCCAGATTAGTGCCCCTATACAAAAAAGGAACAGTGGCGGGCCGCTCCTCGATCCATATGGAGCAGTCACAGGGGTAGTTGTCTCCAAGCTCGATGCATGCCGTGCGATAGAGATCACTG
>MEHZ011516213.1_pt1 | contig 11872 bp, 12 predicted proteins | sample 897221 | NCBI WGS metagenome assembly MEHZ01 (sample SAMN05514161, study PRJNA337945) | marine metagenome | isolation source: marine surface water | place: Arctic Ocean | collected 2007-12-13 | reverse complement strand
TACTGATTTATTTCTAATATTTAAATCAAATGGCTTTCCTATACAACAAGGTCTAATATCTCCATCAGCTTCGATTGCCATATGCGTAAATGGCAATGCACAAAAGTTATTGTTTGGTTTTAATAACCAGTCTCTAGTTTTATCAATTACCGTTTGACTATGATCAAATGACATTTTTATATTCCTTTACTCCAATTTCAATTGGAGCTCCTACTTTACAATGATCCCAACATGCCTGAGGTAAGTCGCCTGTGACTTGTCCTAGCAATATGTTTGTCCATAATGGAGATTTATATATGTCATTTATATTATGTTTATACACATTTAAATTCTCTACATCAAGTCCTTTATCTTTTGCCCATTGTTTTAAGTTAACCCAATTAGTATCTGTACCGTAATGACAGCAAGGTTTTAAATAACCTGTAGCACTTAACGTAAGATTGTTCTTTTCATTTACGTTTTCTTTTCTACATTTTGGATCTAAATCATTATGAAACATAATTATGTAGTTCCTCTGTTGTAACACCGGCATAAACTTTTGGATTCCTATAACTCTCTACTGCTTCAAAATCAGCAAACCCTAGTTTTTTTGACCACTCTCTAGCTTCTTCTACTTGATGTTCATTATATGGGAATACCAAAAACTTCCAAACTAACCTTGGTCTGAAAGACTTAGGTATGTTAACCATATAATCTATTGCAGTCATTATCTGTTTCCATTTAGAGTTCCGTCTGTAAATGTGATTTGTATCTTCAAGTCCATCAACACTAAATGTAAATATACAGCCTTTCCAATTCATAGTAGATGCTTCTTTCCAAAACTTCTCTGGCTTTGAACTAGCATTTGTATGTACCATTATTTTCTTGCCTGCGTTAAGAAAATATCTACATATTTCTAAAAAGTCTGGGTGGTAAATTGGATCACCATAACAACCTACAAACTGGTATCTATGAAAGTTTGTATTGTCGCATACTCTAAATAACATTTCTTTAGTTAAATGACCTGCGTCCCATGCCTGCTTGTTGTCAGCTTCAATTACTCTTGCACATGCAGGACATTGTAAAGCACACTTGCTAGTTAATTCAATTTCTAATTTATCATTTAATTGATTAAGCATTTTGTACTTTTAACCATTCCTCTTCTTCTGCACTATAGTATTGTCCAGCAAACTTTTCAGTTTCTTTATGTGTTGGATGCTGTCCTAGCATTCCATCTGCATGTGGTTTGTTCCACCCACTACGGTCCATATTGACACGTGGTCTAATTTTACGGATAGTGTATTCAACTCCACACTTTTTTAATTCAGTAATAATCTCTTGCCATTGTTCTAGTTTTCCAGGTAGTGCCATAATGTGTACATGCATACCTTTCCATTGATCCTGTTTGCGATACTCTTGAATGTCTTCCCACATACCTGTTATATTATTAATTACTTTCTCATGGTATGCAAATTCAAAGTGATAACTGATTACAACGTAATGCAGCCATGGTAACGCTTTTTTATATATCTTAGGTGGAGGACTTCCGTTAGTTGTAACACTACATCTATACACACCATTCTCTCTAGCATACTTTAACATATCTATAAATTGCGGGTGTACAAATGGCTCACCACCTGTGAAACTAATCTTAATCTTTTTACCATTTGAAGCTTTTACAATTTTATCAATTGTACTTGTGTATACTTCCCAAGGCATATGTTCGCTTGTTTTATTGTGTAGTTCGTTTCCACAGTAGCTACAGTTATAGTTACAACGTTTACCTAAATTCCATTCTACACGAAGTAGTTCGTCCTTGGGTGCATGGTTGTCTTCAATTCCTACTAGCATTAAAAATGATCCTTTAGCTCTGGCACAGATTTTAATACGCTGTCGCCTCGCATTTTGTCTAGGTCGTTTGTAAAATTAATAAACACTTCCCATAGCTCTGGATCAAATACACGCTTGTTCATACTTTCTACTAGCTTATCAAAGTCGTCATACAATGATAAACGCTCAACTGCTTTATCTCTTAAATCGTCTGGTAAATTAATTGGGCTTAGATAAGCAGGCTTATTGCATATTGTTCCAAAACTGTGTTTGGCACTTACTCTAGTATATTTATCTTCTAAATCGTGTAAGAACTCATGTAGTTCCGGCAAGTTAAATACGTTATAATTTTGTAATGTTACATTAAACATAATTTGTACGTTTTCTAGCTTATCATAAACTGCTAGCGTTTTCTCAAAATCTTCTATTTTATATTTGCCACCTCTTATATATCTATATAAGTCTCCGGTGCCTTCTATACTAAAACATATACTAACACGCTTAAACTGTTTAAGTAGTTCTAGTATCTTAGGATTTTGTACAGTACCGTTTGTAGTGTAGAATAATTCTACATCTGTCATTTCTTCTTCAATAAGCCATTGCAAGAATTGATTATGATGTTTTGCCATCATAGGCTCGCCACCTTTAAAGTCTATACGTTTAACCTTTTTTAAGTGTGGTAGCATATTGCGTAAGTCTTCAATGCCGTACTGTTGTAACTCAACTGCACGTTCATTTTTCTCATAACGCTTATCTATTTTTGCTAGTGCTAATTCTTCTTTAAACCAACTATTACTTGCCCAGCTTCCACACATTCTACATTTTAAATTACATACATTTGATAAGTTAATATCTGCTTGATAAAATGTTGGATTAGGAACATCAAATTCTGTAGGGTTGTTGCCGTTTACAAAATCTGCATCAGAGTTCATAAACTTTTCATTAAACCATAAGCGTCTGCTTTTACCTACTAGCTCTTCTCTCTCCCAACAACTATTACATGCTTTAGGTTGTTCACCTACTAAGAATTGTTTACGCAACTCTTGCATACGTTCGCTGTTAAAGTTTTCCATAATGGAATCATGCTCGGTGTTAGGCCTCCGCCCTTTGTTACTAAATTGGCAACAAGGCTTGATATCTCCGTTTGCACTTAATGTAATTGCATGCCAAGGCATATAACACATTTTATCTTCAAACATTCGGCCACTCCGTTTGCATTGGGTCAATGCTTATTTCATTAACGTTTAAACGATATGGTGCATTAATTACATACTCAATCATATCTACTGCATCGTCAAGTTGCATTATAGCTCTGCCTGGGTGCTTGTGTGCATTATTTTCTAATGTGCCAAATGTAACATAACTTACCTTAGGACCACCTGCCCATATACTTTTTAAGCCCAATGCATTGCTTGTACTACGTAATGCTTTCTTTTCCTGCTGATAGTGCCAATCAGAGCCTTTGGTAGCTCTGTCTGTGGTACTGCCTAAACTAACTATATGTAGTCGTTTACGGTTCTTTAAAGCGTTTTTATAGACTATATCTAGTAGGAGTGTTTGGTGGTACTGCCATAGTGCGGAACAGTTAATAAAGACGTCATAATTAAGAGCCTTTTCTGCTAGCTTATGTTTATAGCTATCTTGACATAAATCATAGCCCCATGTAGTCTGACTAACAAATGTAGTCTCTGGCCATTTTTTAGCTATAGCACTTGCTACACCAATTTCAGGATTACCTGTTGCAATTATTCTCATAGTTTCTCTTTACTGTTTGATCTTGTAAACGTCATTGAATTCCGGTTTTGGATACGGATTCATTCCATACGGATATGGAATTTTCTTCATTAAGTCATCTCTTGGATCTCTATAAGCTGGCCAATGAAATTCATCAAATACTTTTTCTGTTACAGCACCTTCAGTAGATTCTAACTCTCGTCTACCTACTCCAATAAACAAATCTATTGGGCCGCCTAAACCTAACAAGGCTCCAAGTCCGTCTCTGTCTCTTATACATTGACATAATCCTGTATCCCATCCTCGTCTAGTAAGTGCATTTAAAAATGTTACTGCAACCATTCCAATTTCAATATTGTCTGTATTAGCAGTACCTAGTTCGTCACGTTTCTCAATTGTTTGGTATCTTGTTTCTGCTTCTTCAACCTCACGTTTAACAAATGCTATTAGGGTAGGAGCTAATACTTGTGGATTGCCGCCATCTTCTGCTGTAGATTTATCAGTATTTCGATGACAAGCTAAGTGTATTGTTTTGCGTTGTTCTTGCTCTGTATTTTCAACTATATGCACTACATAAGGTATTTTCTTATTCTTACTTGGGCAATATAAATGTACTTCTTCACAAACTTCTAGTAGCACGTCATCTGGAATCATCTCGGTTGTCCAACTGAACGTAGTACTTCTATTTTTTAATATATCTAAATATTCCATGTGTTGTTCTCCTCTTTCTACTATTTATGGTCAATATAATTAGTAAATTCTGGACAAACTTCTAGTAGGTTGCCTTTTTGTAGCTGATCTACTGTATTGTTAAAATCTACAAATTCTTGCCAACGCTTATCATACCAATTTTCAGCCCACATATACTTGATGCAATCTGCTACTTTTGGAATGTCTAAATAATTCTGTAAACGCTGTTCTGCCATTTGTTTTAAATCTGTAGGCAATGTACGTATATTGTACATCTCTGGGTGATTAAGAATGTTTAAGTATATGTCTTTATCTGCTATACCTTTGCTACGAGTCCAATCAAACAATTCACTCATTGCACACATGTTTAATACCTGTACTGTACAATGTACTTGAATAGCCACATTAGGCAATGCTAATAGCTTATCAAATGTTTGTTCGATTTTCATCCAACTACTTGGATACCTAACGTACCTATCTCTATCACCTGTTGCATCAATACTGCAATTAAGTTGCACACCTTTAAAGTGGCTCCAATAGTCAATCATTTTCTGTGGTATGTTAGTTAGGTTAGTGTTGTATTTTAATTTAATATTACTTGCTAAGTCGTGTTCAATACAATAGTCAAACAACGCATACTGCGATACTGCTAATGTAGGCTCGCCACCTGTTAAGTAAATTTCTTCTATTGTACTTGCAATTTCTACAAAGTTAACACCGGTTTGTTTACGGTCTGGCCATTCTTGCATTACTTCCATAAACTCAAGGTCTGATTTGCTTAGTGGTTCGTTTGGTGTAAGCTCTGCTGTTCCAGTAACTTTGTTCCAATCCTTTACCCACATGCTAGAGCTCCATGGGTTACACATACGACATTTTAAGTTGCACAAGTTACCTAATCGTAAATCTACATAACGTATATCTAATGGAATTACTTCTGCTACTTTAACATCTTCTTTGTACCACTTTTCATTATAACCTGCACGTGGACTACGTATGCCTGCATCTTCTTCACGAAAACAACGCTGACATGTTTCTGGGCGTTCACCTGCAATAAATTCTTTACGGATCTTTTGTAGCCATTGGCTATTCCACATCTCGTTAATATCGTCTTTGAATATCCGATATGCTTTTCCACTTCCATCATCTCTTAATACTTTGTTGTTAGCTGGATTGCTATTACAACAAACACGAAAGCCGCCGCCAGGATTAACTGCGGCATGCATAAATGGCAATACACAAAATGTATCACTTGGTAATTTTTTACTCATCTTCAAAGAACTCCGGACAAGCACTCTTAAAGTCGGTGCCTAGTAACTTATCTTTTATAGCCATATGTTTTAATAGTTGATTATATTGTTCCTCGTCGTACTCATGCACTGAGGTTATATTATATCTATCCCTTAGTTTAACACTTAAACTGGCATATGTCAAATACTTTGGCCTATATATTTCAACGCTTTTGCTAAATGATACTTTCAGATCCTTGGCCCATGCTTCAGCAGATTCATTTTGAGCTGCATTAATTGACATTGGTAAGTAGTTTATATTGAGATGAAAATTATTATTATTCACTTCAATTTCTTTAAACTTTTTTAAATTAGCCTCTACTTGCTTCCATTCAGCGCCTTGTCTTATGTATTCAAATCTATCTTCTATTCCATCTATACTTACTAGAAATACAACATCTTTAAATGACAGCAACATCTTTAGCATTTCACTATCAATTGGTACTGTTCCATTTGTAATGATACTTAGTCGTACTGCTGGCGATACTTCTTCTTCATATAAACGTTTAATAATCTTTCTAACATGCGGTATTAAAAATGGCTCACCGCCTGTAAATTTTAGATACTTTGTATCGTATAGTTGTTCCATCATTAATGGCAATATATCCTTGTGCCACCCTGTTTTAATCTTTGCTTCGCTTTTAACTACACGTAGAAAGTCTTCTTCAGGATTCTCATTTACTAACTTCTGCCACTTGCTACTGCTTATAGGATTACACATTACACACGTAAGATTACATGTGTTATGTAATTTCAAATCCCAATACTGAATTCCCTCAGTACCTTCAAACCATTTGTTAGCGTCCATTCGTAAACTATTGCCACCTCGGTCTTCTTCAGCTTTACATTCATAACAATTGGGTAGCCACTTAGTTAAACTTTCTTCGTAAAGTTCGTCAAACTTAGCTCTCCAGCCATCTTCATTATAACGCTGTTCAATGTCATCATTCATATACATACAACAAGGCCTAACGTTACCGATAGGACCAATTGTAATACCATTTTTAAACATTAAACACTTTGGCATATTATTTCTTTATGTTATCGAACATCCAATTATATTGAACGTTTACTTTTCTTTTAAATGTATCATCTGGTGCACCATCAAAAATCATATGAAATCTAGGTTCATTGCTGTTATTGATTACTGCATGATTATATCCAGTATTTATTTTAAATACAGACCCTGGTGTATAAGGTAGTATACCAAACTGTTCCATCATTAGTTCACAGCCTTCTGGATTATTAATAGCAACATTTGTTGCTCCCAATCCTGGTACTTTATCTGTATCAGCGTGAGGTTCAATCCAGCCACCCGGTAGTACACACATAAATCTTACACGACTAAATTCATTATAAAGCATAGAATCTTTCATCCACTCTACTGTAATAGGGCAAAACTTTGCAATGTCTGTCCAGTCGCTTAATTCTTCTTCAGCTTCATCTGGTAAGTTATAATCTTCTGCACAATTAGTATGCACTGATGACATACCATGTATACATAAACTTAACCAACCACTAGACCCATCACTTCTGTGTGGTGTAAAACAATCTGTGTATAGCAGATGTCTAGCTTCCAAATGTATATCTCTCCATGGCACTGGAATATTTACTTGCACGTAAGGTAATCTAGTATTGTCCATAATTTTATTAATATCAAAATCAGGATCATCAACGTTTTCTTCTATACGCCCGCCGTTCTCAAGATCAGCTGTAGTTGGGTGCTTTTTTGCACTGCCCCATCTAGTGAAAAAGTCTTTTGTTTTCTTGTTTACTTCAGGATACATATAATGCTTGTATTCAAGTATCTTTCGTTTATCAAGATATTCCTGATGGTGTTGTTCTTCTTCTAAGTCTGCTTGTGTTGGTGGATTATCTATATCCATTTGTTTCTCCCTATGTTTGTTAAATCATAAAACTTACCATTAGCATCACCATTAAAAATAACTTCATTAGACTTATCCAATGCAAGTTTAATATAATCAAGTACTGCATGCGTAGCTTTGAATCCACGGTTGATATAGTTTTCTTCGTATAGCCATATGTTACTACATTGTAGTAATACGTTTTTATTGCTTGGTATATTTTCTAATACCAGTTTGTATTGTTCTACTAGATTAATGTTTAAAAATACATGCTCAAGGCTTTGTATTTTATTCCATACTAGTAACCATTCGTTTGGCTCAAAGCTATCGTAAAATGCATCTACAAGCTCTTCGTCAAACTCTACGTTTCCGTCAAACGCAATTCTATTAATATTAGTTTTATAAAAATTAGTAAAGTCTTTTCCATCCCATTCAGCTACAACAATTTTCATCCAAGTCATTGCATATGAACTAAAGTCTGCCCATATTACTTTTTCCATTGTATCTATATTGTTTGCAATATGTTTAAATTGATGTATTCCACTGCATGGAAATACTCCTACATTTACTTTACGATCTTTCCTAGGCGGAACACTTTCTGTATTAGTTACATATATAACTGCATGCTTCATAACCTTGAAATCAAACAAAGGTTTTTTATCTTCATAGTTATCACGTATGTCGTAAATTTTATCAAATGCTTCACTTTCAGTTAGCTTGCTATAATCTTCAAATATTGCTTTCTGTGCCCATACGATATCATCTTCAGGGTATACACATATTTTCTTATCTCTTATGTTATGAGGCAAGTTATATACTAGTTGTTCATTATTAATTGACATTCTCATTAACATGTCAAACACATTGTAGCTTTCTACTTTGCTATTTTTAATTCTATCTGATGTTCCTTTAATCCAAAGTGGAGTATAGTCATCATGCATATGATCAGGTGATGATATATATTCATTTACTATGCCCTTAGGATTAAGATATGTTGCAGCCTTTAAATTAATTACTACACATTGATTATGAAACTGTGGGTACATGTACTTCTCTCTGTCAATGATATGCCCGGCTGTTGACCAATCACTGTCGTCCCACTCATCTGCACATTTTAACAAGTCTTCATCTAATTCTTCATCTATGAAACTTCCTTCTGCCCATAATACTGCTAACCTATAACCAAATGATTTTAAATTTGCAAATATGTCGTTTAATTCTTCTTGCCTAGCATTAAGTATATAAGACGAATTACCAGTATTCACAATACTAATATTTGTAACTTGTTTTAGTACTGATATATAATCATTGGTTGCTGTTTCTAAATCTTCACAGACAAGCTCATCTAATGTTATGTGACATATTTGATTGTTATCTCTAACGTTTAATTTCATATTCCTGTTCCTATGCTGTCGTTAGTACTGTAACCTAAAATCCATTTAACATCACATGTTAAATCGTTATCGTTTGGATCAGTGCCTGAGAACCAGCATTTGTTTATTTGTTGTAATCGTGTAATTAAGTCAGCAAAACTACGTTCTAGTGTAAATGGCTTACTTAATACTTTTAGCAATACATAGCTGTATATGTTACTACTCCAAAAGAATGTACTTGCATTGTTTTTTAATTTATCTGTTATTTCGCTATAATTATTAACTAAGTCCACATTAAGAAATTCGTGGTTACATAACTTTACTTGCATCCAAAAATCTAACCAACTATCCATTCCGCCGAATTGCTTTACTATATTTAACCATTCTTTGTCAACGTGTTTTAATAGCTGTATATTTGCTTCTGGATTAACGGCACACCATTCTTTTACAAACGCTGTATAGTCAATTCCGTCCCAATTTTCCACCATATGACGCTTAAATTTAACGCTGTAAGCGTCGAAATCGTACCAGACGAACTTAGTGTTGTCTATATCAATACCGTACGTGTATGCGTAGTATAGAAGCTTAAAACCAGCCGTAGCGCCTACATATTGCTCAAACATTGTATGTTTTATTGCATCTGCTACTGTTGGACTGCTAGGCTCTGTATTAACAAAGTATATAGGACTGCTAGGTATGTTTTTACGCTTAATAATAACTCTAGCACCTCTAGCTATTGTATGATCTGTGTACTTGTTTCCCATTAATCCATTAAGGAAGTTTGTAGGATCTGTTTGTGGTGCTCCTACTACAATATTTCTCTCAATAGTTTTACTTAATTCTACTGTACATTCTCCTACCCAATTTTCTGCCCAAAACTTATAGTTTCCAAAGTTAGGCGATTTAGCAGGCCATGCAATAAACTCATCAATGTTTAATAGCATTAAGCTATCTACATATTTTGGGTGAACTGCGGTTATCCAATCTTTCTTCTTTATGCGACTTATGTAGTTTAATATCTTTGTTTCAATTCCATCGGTTTTAGGCCAACAACCATCAAACCAAAATGCAACATATTTGTGTCCCATTTTTCTAACATGTTCTATCCACTCAATACTGCTAGTATTATACAGGTTAACTATACTAGATGTCAAGTGATTATCACACTCTACTTGCTGTAACAATTGAAGCTTTTGTTTTAGTTCTTCGTGTCCAGACAAGTGAGTATTCTTAGGTATAAAAACATTTACGATTTCACAATTACTTACGTATTGATAATCCCAATCCTTTTCACCCTTTTTCATTCTTAAGCCTCTCGTCTACTGCGTCCATACCTTCTAGTTTTATTTTTAGATATTTCTTAACCATAGTTTTTAGCGTAACATCTTTTGGATATCGTGCTTCTATATCTCTGGTATATTTTCTCATTTTTGAATAATTTGTTATGTTAGGTTTGTTGCGTAAAATATATTTTATAAACTTTGCTAACTCTGGAAACTCATCTAAGTTGGCTTTGAGTTTATCCATTAACGGCCTTCTAATATTCTGTGGCCATAACGCTGGGCTTAGATACTTAGGTGTATGTAGTATATTAGCTGTAATAAAATCTAATTCAATTAAACTTTCATGCTTCCAGAATTTATAAAACTCTGGCATTTGGTATATGTTATGTGCTTGTACTGTAATACCTACTGCTAAATTAATTGTTGGTTCAGAGCTTAGTACTAACATGTTACTGTACACGTTGTCCCAATCACCATCTTGTCTAATGTAATTGTATACATCTTCAATACCGTCCATGCTTACTTTAATGTTAACATGCTTAAACTGATTCCAAATTTCAACTAAGTCGTATTTCTTAAATTTAATGTGGCTTAAATTTGTAGCGTATCTTAGCTTAATGTTCTTTCTTTTTTCAACGGGTATCCCTTCAAGTAAATCATAATGTTCTTGGTTTATAATTGGTTCACCTCCAGTAAATTGCAATGTGTGAACATTATCCCATAGATCGGGCCACTGGTCTAAACTTTCAAATAGTGTAGTTGGTCGTAAAAGCCTAGTTTCGTAACCATCTGTTGTGTACTTGCTTATAATGTCTAAGTCTTTTACACGCTTGTAACTACTATGTGTACTGCACATAATACATTTCAAGTTGCAAAAGTTACTTACTTTTAGTTCTACCCATCTAGGCGAATTGTTAACGCTGTAATCGTCATTGACTTCGATGTCGTTACTAAACGTTTCCCAATTGTCATCTTCCCATTGTTGACGGTTGCTTATAACGCCACTGTCCTCATTATGCCAGCACACTTCACAGCGTTCCGGTCTTTCGTCATTTGCCAAAGCACGTCTTAGCTCTTTATAGTTTGTATTGTTCCAGCTTTCAAGAGCTGTTTCATCTGGATTGTTCAATGGGGTTTCTTGTGCCTCACAACACGGCACTAGGTCTCCACCTGCTGTTCCATATATATGCATAAATGGTAACATGCAGAATGTCTTGCTTAATTTTAATTTTTTATTATCTATCATGGTATTCCAATATCTTAGCGAACTTAGGCGCCATGTCTAACTCCTGCCCTCTATGTGAAAGCATCTTTTTTAATTCTGCTATGTACTGTGTACTGTTATCTTTTGTAGTATCTGTTGCACATAGTTGTTGTAATAATTTATGACTAGCTTTAAACTTTCCTGCGTTCTTATTAAAACCTGTATACTGTTGATCAATTGTTAGCTGTAATGTACGCTTAAACCAATTTGGCCAATGCTCTACGCTTAAATAATGCGGCTCATATACCGTCTGTAACACTACATCAATCCCCTTATGCACTCTTGCCCAATGTATAAACTCATGCAACTGTGGAGCGTTAATAACGCTTACAGTGGTGGCTGTGGCTATCTCTAAGCGTCCTGTAGCGTGTTTTAGCTCTATCCACTTGTCTAGTGTTGCCTCAATGTTATCCCACTTAGATGGGTAACGTAAGAGGTCGTTTGAAGTGCCTACTCCATCAATACTAGGACTTAGTTGTATACGCTTGAATTTCAATAGTGCATCTAGTTCTAATTTCTTTGGATAATATGTACAGTTTGTAAATATTTCTAAGTCTATATTTTCTGC
>MEHZ011532423.1_pt1 | contig 11879 bp, 11 predicted proteins | sample 897221 | NCBI WGS metagenome assembly MEHZ01 (sample SAMN05514161, study PRJNA337945) | marine metagenome | isolation source: marine surface water | place: Arctic Ocean | collected 2007-12-13 | reverse complement strand
AGAACTCGAACTAGACGAGTCAGAACTCGAACTAGACGAGTCAGAACTCGAACTAGACGAGTCAGAACTCGACGACGAAGACGACGCCCCCGAACTATCTTTCGACGACGAGGATCCTCGGCTGTCGTTCTTGTAAAATCCCGTTCCTTTAAAGGTAATTCCCGGCGCGCTAAACGTCTTCAATACCTTGCCACGCCCGCTCTTGGCGCAGCCTTCGGGGCTGCGTCCAGACTTCTTCGTCGGGCATTTTTCGAGGGTGTCTTCAGAGAATGCTTGTTGGAACTCGAAGTCGAGTCCACAAGTCTCACAGTGATATTCGTACGTTGGCATAACTCGGCTGCCAGACTAGCGGCAGTGAATTTCGTTTGGTTCCTGGTTTTAGGTGCATTTTTCTTGGGCACCTTCCCGTCCGCGCTCCTGATTGGCCGCATCGTCGGCCACAATCCCATGCAAGAGGGCTCAGGAAACCCAGGTGCTACCAACATGTTTCGCATCGCTGGCCTTCGCGCTGGCGGGGCCACGTTGGTGATCGATGTGCTCAAGGCTCTCGTTGCCACACTGTTTGGCCACTGGGCCGGCGACACCACTCTGGCCGCAGCATGCGGTGCGGCGGCCGTTGTTGGGCACGTCTTTCCGCTCGTTCGATCAAGTCGCGGCGGCAAAGGCGTCGCCTGTTTTGGTGGCCTCACAATTGGCGCCTGGCCGATTCTGGCTCCGATCGCGCTGGCGGTCTGGATCGGAAGCGCAAAGCTGTCAGGCCACTCGTTTGTTGGGGCGATGGTCGGAACACCAATGGTTGCTATCGGCACGATGGTGATGGGGCGGCCCATCACCGAGGTCCTGATCTCCTGGGCAATGACCGTGCTGATTGTTGCTCGCCACCACACCAACATTAGCGATTACCTCGCCATCCGTTCTGCCTAGCCAGCGTTGGCCTGGCCGTGCATTGCTGCGCACTATCCTGAGCACATGCCATCAGTACGCAAGGCCGTCATTCCTGCGGCCGGTCTCGGAACCCGTTTCTTACCCGCGACCAAAGCGGTGCCCAAAGAGATGCTTCCAATCGTCGATAAGCCAGCGATCCAATATGTGATCGAAGAGGCAATCGGTGCTGGCATCGAGGACATCCTGGTCATCACTGCACCGTCGAAGAAGGCACTCGAAGATCATTTCGACACCAACTATGAACTCGAAGGGCTACTCGAAGCTCGCGGTAAGCACGACATGTTGGCGATAGTCCAGAACATCTCGTCGATGATCAAGCTGCATTTCACTCGTCAAGGGCGTCCGCTCGGTTTGGGACATGCCATTGGTATGGCTCGCAGCTTTGTTGGCGATGAGCCATTCGCTGTCTTGTTACCCGACGACATCCTGGTCGACGATGGCGCTCTGTTACGTCGCATGATTGACGTGCAAGCCGACACTGGTTCAGCCGTGATTGCTGCTGGCCACTACCCACTCGAAGAAGTGATCTCGTACGGCGTCATCGATCCCATCAGCATCGACGGCGACCGTATCGAAGTGAAGCACGTCGTCGAAAAGCCGCCCATCGAGCAAGCAGCATCGAACTATGGCCTTGCGCCTGGTCGTTACGTCTTCCCACCAACGATCTTCGACGAGATCGATGCGACACCACCGGGGGTGGGCGGCGAGATCCAGATCACCGATGCCATTGCGGCCATGATTGACAAAGGCGGCGTAACGGCTTGTCTGAACTCGGGCAAAAGATACGACGCCGGCCAGAAACTCGACTATCTACGTGCCAATATCGAAATAGCTCTGACCCATCCCGAGCTGGGCGAAGACTTCCGGGCGCTACTGGCCACCATCGTTAAAGAACAGGACATTGCATGATTCCGTTGAGCGAAGCTCAGGCGTACGTCCTGCAGGGATGCGCACCGCTCGGCGCGACCGCCGCCGACTCAGCGCAGGCACTAGGCCTGGTCACCGCCGAAACAATCATGTGCAACGAATTCGTGCCGCCGTTCAACAACACGGCGGTCGACGGCTACGCCGTGATGGCCGCCGACACAACAGCGGCTCCGGTTGACCTGCAAGTTGTTGGCGCAATCGCAGCTGGCGAAGCGCCCTCGACACCGCTTACCCCCGGCACCGCTATTCGCATCATGACCGGAGCTCCCTTGCCTGCTGGCGCTGACGCCATCGTGATGGTCGAAGACACCACCACCAGCGACGACACCAAGACGGTCACCGTCAACAGGGCCGTCGAGTCTGGCTCTGCGGTGCGTCGCGCTGGTGAGGACATGCAGCCTGGCCAGCAGGTCTTCGACAGTGGCACCTTGCTACAACCAGGGCATCTAGGAGTGCTGGCCACATTAGGCATCACGACGATCGCCACCCATCGCCGCCCAATGGTCGGTGTGATCTCAACCGGTGACGAACTTGTCGAAGGGCCCCAAGAACTCGCACCGGGCCAGATTCGCGATTCGAATCGTCGCACCCTGCTTTCGATGGTCGAACAGACAGGTTGCACGCCGGTCGACCTCGGCCTTATCCGCGACGACCAATCAGCAGTCGAGGCGGCACTGCGCTCCGGTGCAGAACAATGCGATGCAATCATCACCAGCGGTGGCGTCAGTATGGGCGACTTCGATTATGTCAAGCTCGTGCTCAGCCGTATCGCGGACATGCGCTGGATGCAGATCGCCATCAAACCAGCGAAGCCCATGGCATTTGGCACGTTGGGTGACACGCCGATCTTCGGGCTCCCCGGCAACCCAGTATCATCCATGGTGTCCTATGAGCTCTTGGCTCGGCCTGGTCTGCGCAAAATGATGGGCGTGACCGGCGTTGCACTTCATCGCCCTCGCATCTCGGCACTCGCCGAGGGGCCGCTGCCTCGCCGGCCCGACGGCAAGACCCATTTCGCCCGGGTCAACCTGCGTTGGGTCGACGGCACGCCCATGATTCGCTCGGCAGGCGGACAGGGCTCGCATCAGCTATCTTCCATGGCTGGCGCTGACGCGTTAGCCGTGCTTCCCGACGGCGATGGTCTGGCCGAAGGTGACGCCGCCAACGTCATCGTGCTTCATAGCGACTGACGATTCGTGTGAGTCCCCGCCGTCGATCATCAATGCTGTGGCTCATCGGCTCCGGCTTCTGTCAAGCTCCTCGGAGCGGCGATAGGTCACAGAGGCCACAACTACTGCTCGAAAGCGTTCAAATAGCGTCTGAAGCAGCTAGAACTAGTGCCCGATGAAGACCGCCTACACATCTGACAACACTCGATCATCGATTGCTATCCTGCTTTGGCTGGCCGTCGTTGTCACCGCTATCGCCGCCCTCATCGGCCTCAGCGACAAGCCCGACGTGTCAACCATCGTGATCAGCCCTGCGGGCGAAGCGCCGATCATTGTGGCAAACAACTTCGGGTTCGGGTCTAGCGACGCTGCCACCTCCGAAGATGTGGTGCTTGACGAAGTTGGGGAACCGTTCGACGACAGCTCTACAGACAGCGAATCTGACTCACGGGCAAGCAGCGGGGCCACAGAAGCTCGCACAGCTCCCGAAGGCGAGATCATCGTCGTGCCTACGCTAGAACCAACCCCAACTCCGGAGATTGCAGCCGCCGTCGAGCCAACGCCATTCCCCGACAACGCAAGCGACACCGACGAAGCAGCCGCGTCGACCGCCCTTTCTCCCTCGTTGCCAACAACGTCGGGGACCGTGCAAGGAACATTCTTTACAAAGGGAGACGAGAACGACGGAGCCGTTGTTGCACAGAACCTGATCACGGTGAGCTTTGCCGAAGATGGCAGCGGGGCCTTCCAGGGCGTGCTTGATATCACCTATGCCAACGACACCCATATCTTGCTCAACATGTCGGGGCCGCTCACCTGGGCCGCGAGAAATCCTCAGGTCGAAGCCACGCTGGAAGGCGCTTTCACCCTTGATGCAGTTATCGACACCGACGATGTGACCACCAGCGACGCCAAGCTCAGCATCAGTAGCCTTGAGGCTGGCTCCGGCTCTCTGTGCACCACCAAATGCTTCGGCTTCACATTCCCGCCTCAGTAGTCGTTACGACCGCCGCCACTCCCCAAGCGATAATGTGACGTTTGGTTCCACGCCCTACTTCTGCACCAGTCGAAACATGGCCTTTCGTGCAGAGACGAACAAGGGCTGAAGGCCGTGACGTGGCGAACCAACGTGCGGCGAAGTGGATCGGCGCGGTGATCTCGTTGTGCCTGGTGCCGGCGGTTGCAGCACTGATTTGCAGCAGCGCTTTGGCTCCGAGAACGCAGCGCTCGACGCCGTTTTCTTAAAAGTAGATGCAGAATCTTCACGTGACTACATCGTGCAAGCAGTGCACAACGGCTCGCGGCAAGCTGGCGGGCCAGTCATCGGGCAGGCGCCACAGCAAGAGGACAGAGACTTCGTCGATCTAGATGGTGGGGCGAGGCCGCATCCGCTGAAAAAGGGGCCACCGTCGACGAAGTCACCCTGATCAGCTTTCACCAATCGACCGGCTTGACGCTGACAGCGTTACGAGCAATCTCAGGAACGAACGCAGACATGTGCGACGTCGGCCCTGTCATCAACAGTGCGCCGCAATTACTCCTGGACCTGATGAGTGAGCAAGGCCTCAGCACGAGTGAAGTAACAGCAAGGCTCATGCTTGGCATCGATGGCCCTACCAACGACTTCGGAGAAGACTGTCGTGCGGCGTCGAAAACGAGGTGCTCGTCGGCACAGACGCGAACCAGCAGGCAGATGCTTCCGACGGCCAAGGTGGCGAACAGCCAGATATCACCGGCGTGTCCGCCAGCCTCGGGCACAAGAACATGACCGACGAGGACTCTGTCGTGACGATCTGCGGGCCCGAGTGGCACTAGCTCTGGGACAAGTCGATGGCTTGCATCCGACCCGTCGTGATCAATATGCCAGCAATGGCGACATCGGCGTCGCCCGACTCGACCACGGCGGCGACCTCGTCGACTGTCACGGACTGGACCCACCCGACCGTCCCGTGCCCCTGAGGCGAGCGGCCACACCACCCTCGCAGTTGACGGTGATCGCGAAGAACTTGCGACGCTCCCCCAGGCTGTCATAGGGCAGTGCAATACTCAACTGATGCCCCAGGACGAGCTGCCGATGCAAGCTGACTTCGCGCGAGAAGTCATCGACGTTTCTGTCGCTGACGAGATGTCGGAATCCTTCCTCGCGTACTCGCTTTCGGTTATTACAAGCCGAGCGATTCCCGACGTCCGTGATGGCCTCAAGCCTGTTCAACGCCGCATCCTGTACTCCATGCTCAGTATGGGCATTCGCCCCGATGGCCCGCACCGCAAGTGCGCTCGAGTCGTTGGTGACACCATTGGTAAATACCACCCACACGGCGATGGTGCCATCTACGACGCCCTCGTCCGTATGGGCCAGGACTTCTCTCGCAACGTCACGCTGATCGACCCGCAGGGGAACTTCGGTAGCCTGGACCAACCCCCAGCGGCGTACAGGTACACCGAGTGTCGACTCACGCCGGCAGCCATGTCCATGCTCGGCGAGCTTGACGAAGAGACGATCGAGTTCACACCAACGTACGACGGCGACTCGACCGAGCCCCAATGTCTTCCTGGCCTGCTTCCCAACCTGTTGGTGAACGGCACCAGCGGCATCGCTGTTGGCATGGCAACCTCGATGGCGCCACACAATCTCGCCGAGATCGCTAACGCTATTGAACTTGTCCTGACACAACGCCGGCCGAAACCAACCGTTCTTGAGCTGATGGAGCACGTGCCAGGCCCGGACTTCCCGTCGGGCGGGATCCTCGTTGACAACGGCCTGGCCGAAATGTACGCAACCGGTCGTGGCTCCGTCACGCTGCGGGCCCGCGCCCATGTCGAGCAACTCACACCCAAGCGCCAGGGCATCATCATCACCGAGCTGCCCTACCTCGTGGGTCCCGAGAAGATCGTCGAAAAGGTCAATGCCCTGCTGCGTGACGACAAGGTCAAGGGAGTCGACCGCATCACGAACTTCAGCGACCGCCATTCCGGCCTGCGACTGCAGATCGATTGTGAAATCGGAGTAAACCCCCAAGCTGTGCTGGCCCAGCTCTACCGCATGACGCCACTCGAAGACACGTTTACGGTCAACAATGTTGCGCTAGTCGACGGCGTGCCAACCACGCTTGCCCTCTACGACCTGTGCCAGCACTACATCACCCATCGACTCGACATCATCCGGCGCCGGACCGAATATCGCTTGCAAAAAGCGCAGGACCGACTGCACATCGTGCTGGGCTTGCTCATCGCGCTCGACAACATCGATCAGGTCATAGCGATCATCCGTGGCTCCGAGACTGTCCCCGAGGCCCGTGCATCGCTGGTTGAACAGCTCGACCTCAGTGAGATCCAGGCCACTCATATCCTCGACATGCAGTTCCGTCGCCTAGTCGGGCTCGAGAAGCAGAAACTGATCGACGAACGCGACACCCTCGCCACCACCATAAACGGCTACGAGAAGTTACTGGCCAGCGAGACCCGGCAGCGCACGTTGGTCTTGGCCGAGCTGCGAGAATTGGTCGATGACCACGGCCGCGAACGCCGCTCCGAAATCATCGCCGAGAGCGAGGTGCAGACCTTTTCCCCTGCCGATCTTGCACCAGCAGCCTCCACCGAGGTCCTCGACGAAGAGTGCCTGGTCACGTTGTCATCTTCTGGCCAGCTCGGCCGAGAGCCCGTCGAGGGCGGAAAACGAGCCACGCCAAGCCGACATGATCTCGTCGTCGCCAGCATCGAGACCACAACCGCAGCACTCGTGTGGGCAGTCACCTCCGAGGGCCGAGCGCTCTCTGCGGTGGCGAACGATGCAGGCGAAACGGCCAGCCGTACCCGGGGCGTGGCCTCCAGCCAGCTCTTTGGCACCAATCGAAACGAAGAGGTTCTGACGATCTCCTCCGGCCCGTTTGGTGGCCACATGGTGCTGGTGACCGAAGGCGGCGTGGCCAAGCGCATCAGCGCCGAAGAACTCGAGGGCACCCGCTCTGGCAGCACGGTCATCCGCCTCAAAGAAGATGACCGACTTGTCGCAGCCTTCATCTGCGCCGACGATCTCGACATCGTGATGGTGGCCGACAATGCCAGTGTGCTTCGCACAGCCGTCAGTGGCATCAGCGTGCAGGGCCGCGGCGCAGGTGGCGTCGCTGGCATGAAAGTTAAGGACGGCTCCAAGCTCATTGCAGCCGGGCAAATCAATACCGAGATCTGGGACGGAGCCGTGGTGTCAGTCACCAGCAATGCCGAAGCAAAGGCGACGCCATACGATGAGTTACCAGTCAAGGGCCGTGGTGGCAGCGGCGTGCGGCTGACCAAGTTGCGTGACGGCGAGCGTCTTCCAACAGCCTTTATTGGCTCGACCGAAGACCTCTGGGTGCTCATGTCGACCGACGAAGACGCCAGCAAGCTCGACCCGACACCCGTGCTGTTCAACATGGAACCAACGAAACGAGACCTCGTCAGCTCCGGTACCGACCGCCAGATTCTCGACATCGCACCAGTGCGCTGGTAGCCGGCCACCAAGCCCAGCCCAAGCCAGCCCCGCCGTCCTCCCGAAAGCACCCACCACCATGGCTACGAACACCGAATACGACGCAGCAGCAATTCAGACACTCGAAGGCCTCGAGGCTGTTCGTAAGCGACCAGGCATGTACATCGGCGGCACAGGCAGCCAAGGACTTGTCCATCTGGTTTGGGAGCTCATCGACAACGGCGTCGACGAAGCCTCTGGCGGGTTTGCCAACAAGATCGAAGTTGTCTTCCATCGCGACAGGTCCATCGAAGTCATCGACAATGGGCGCGGCATCCCGGTTGGCAAGCACCCTAAGCACAAGGTCTCAGCCCTCGAAGTTGTGCTGACCGAGCTTCACGCGGGAGGCAAGTTTGGTGGCGGTGCCTATGGGGCCTCGGGCGGCTTGCACGGGGTTGGTGCGTCGGTAGTTAATGCACTCAGCGCCAAAATGGCGGCCGAGGTCGACCGCGATGGGTACACCTGGAAGCTCGAATTCAAAGACCAAAAAGCCGGGCACTTCGACGGCGGGCGCTTCAAACGCGGCCATGAACTTGAGAAGATCAAGAAGATCTCCAAGACCAAGACCGGTAGCCGTATCCGCTTCTGGCCCGACTGGGACATCTTCGACCCCGACGCAACGATCGATTACGAGATCGTCCGTGACCGAGTCGCCCGTTCCACATTCCTAGTCCCGGGGCTCAAGATCAAGCTGGTCGACAAGCGCAACGGCTCTAAACGAGAAGACGAGTTCCTGTCTCGGGGTGGGCTCAAGGACCTCGTCGAGTTCGAGAGTAGCGGCGACCCAGTCACCAAGATCATCACCTTCAGCGGCATCGAGAAATTCGAAGAGAAGGTCCCCGTCGACGGCAAGATGACTACGGTCCAGCGTGAATGCACGGTCGACGTTGCAATGCGCTGGGTCGATGGCTACGACACATCGGTGTCGTCGTTCGTGAACACGGTGCCCACCCCTGATGGCGGCACCCACCTGAATGGCTTCGAGCGGGCGCTGACCCGAGCCATCAACGACAAGCTTCTGCCTGGCACCAAGAAGTTGGCCAAGCTGGCCAAACAAGACAAGGACCGAGTCGTCAAGGACGATGTGCACGAGGGCCTCGTTGCGGCCATCAAGGTCACCTTCCCGGAACCGCAGTTCCGAGGCCAAACCAAACGTGAGCTGGGCACACCCGCCATACAGAGCATCGTCTATGAGGTCGTCAAGACTCAGATCACTTCCTGGTTCGAGGGCGAGGGCCCCAAGTCACATGTCAACGCACTACGCGACAAGATGGCCACCGCGATTCTTAATCGCATGGCATCTCGCCAAGTGCTCGAGAACAAGCGCAAGGCTGCCAGTCTGGGATCGTCGGGCATGCCAGCCAAGCTGGCCGATTGCCGCAAGCACGGCATCAACAGCGAACTGCTGGTTGTTGAGGGCGACTCTGCTGCCGGACCGGCAATGGCTGGTCGCGACAGCGCAACAATGGCCATCTTGCCGTTGCGTGGCAAGGTCGTAAACGCTGCCAAAGCCACCGTCAAGCAGGTTCTCGACAATAGCGAGGCCCAGGCGCTGTTTACTTCTGTTGGCGCCGGTAGTGGCGATTCCTTCGATCTCGACGCGGCTCGATATGGCCGCATCGTCATTCTGTGTGATGCCGACGTAGACGGCAGCCATATCCGTTGTTTGCTGCTAACGCTCATGCACAAGTACATGCGGCCCATGCTCGAGGCTGGTCGTATCTACGCTGCTCAGCCACCGCTGTTCACCACCAAGGTGAACGGCGAGAACTACCGAGCCTTCTCTGACGAGGAGAAAGAGTCGATCACCGCCGAGCTCACTAAGGGCAACCGCAAGGCCGAGAACATCCGCTGGCAGCGGTTCAAGGGCCTGGGCGAGATGAACGTCGACGAACTTGCCTCAGCAGCGCTCGATCCCGAAACCCGGATCCTCAAGCGCCTGACTATGCACGATGGCGAACAGGCTAAAGCGGCCGCCAAAATGTTCGACGTATTGATGGGCTCCAACGTCGAGGTCCGTCGCGAGTACATCATCAAGGAAACGGCCCTGTTCGACCGCGAAGCGCTCGACGTCTAGCGCCGATTTGGGCTGGCGCTTGCCCGAAGGCTTTGATGGGGCCGTTCACCGGCTGGGGTGTCTTGGCTGAAGGGGTTCACCCAGGCCGAGCCATGTCGACACCACAACGAACTGACGCACCGAACTCTCGTTGCAGCGTCGCTCGACCGAACGAAGTCAGCGCGATACGACAGCATCGCCGCCAACGATGATCAGACGGCTCTCGCTGAGCACATACGAGTTGACGGTAGGTCCGTCGTCGAGTTGCGCTGCATGGTTGTCCCGTCTGGCGAAGCCCGACGGATAAACGCCAAGAAAATCGGCGCTCAGGTAGCTGGCATCGGCCGTTGCATCACCATCGACCAAGACTTGCTATACCTGGTTCTCGAGACCCACGAAGAACTCGAGATCTAGCGGCTGACCAATGTCGGGGATCACTAGACGCCGAATTTCCAAGTCATGAGTACAAGCATGACGGCAAGCGACAGGTGCAAGATGCCGCCCAGCATCTGCTTGCGGTCATCGCCGATGTTGAACAGACGTAACCACGACGGTGGATAGACCGCAGCGGTAAGCGCCAGCACAAGGATCCAGATTGCACCACCAACACTGAGCCAGGTCTGTTGGAAGTTGTACGTGGCCTCGGCGTTATCAGCTCCGGACAGACCAACCATGGCGCCACCCGCTATACCTGCGACCAGGAACATGGGAAACATAATCTTCGACGCAGTTTCATTCACAAGTTCGGCAAGTGCCTGGCCCGAAGCACGCCGGCCCTGAACCGCCATCATCGGGGCGATGAATGCCATACCAACTCCGAGAATCACACTAAAAATGTGCACCAGGTACAAGATGTTGTAGGGCGTATCTCCGATTACTGCGATCATAGTCCTAACAGTACAACTGCTTGGGCCATCGCGCTGTCACACCATGGTGGTAGAACTACCGCTATGGAATTCGCACCCGATCCCCAAGTGCGCGACCTGACTGTCGCTGACGAGAATCTTGGCCTCGGCACCGACTACCGACCTCGCCATCTATCGCCCAGCAGCGCCAGCCTGTACCAGCAGTGCCCCCGCAAATGGCGCCATCGCTACGTCGATCGTTTGCCTGACCCTCCGGGCGAACCGGCCCTGGTCGGCACATTCGCTCATCTGATCCTTGAGCACCTGTTGCGGCTTCCCGAGGGGCAACGTTCCCAAGATGCAGCCAAGGAACTCGCTCGCGAATATTGGCCCGAAATGGAGCAAGAAAAGGACTACCAAGCGCTCACTCTCAGCGATGCCCAGGCCAAGGCGTTCCGATGGAAAGCCTGGGAAGCTGTCGCTGGCCTGTGGTTGCTCGAGAACCCCGACGAAACTCAAGTTCATGCCACTGAGCACGAGGTACAGGTCGACATCTCGGGGGTGCCGTTTCGCGGCATCATCGATCGAGTCGACGTCGTCGACGAGCAACTCGTGATTACCGACTACAAGTCTGGCAAGGCTCCGTCAGATCGCTTCCGTGCGCGGCCTCTGAAACAAGTGCTTCTTTACGCCGCCGCGGTCGAGGCCAGTCTCGGTCAACGCCCGCTCGGCGCTCGACTGCACTATCTGGGCCAGCGCACTCTTGGCGTGCGAGTCACGTCGTCGAACCTTGGTGATGCCGTGCAGGAACTAGGGGCCACATGGTCATCGCTGATCAGCGATTGTGAGAACAACCAGTTCGACACTTCCACGGGGCCGCTCTGCGCCTGGTGTCCCTTCCTGGCTGAATGCCCCGATGGCCAGAAAGAAGTCATCACCCGTAACGAGGCCGGATCGGTCCGAGCCGATGCGCCAGGACTGGCAATTGTCTACGCCGAACACGCTTAGCTCAAACCTGAAACTCGGGTGCATCGGCTGGCAGCTGCCAGCGCTCTGTCAGCTGCGCCAACGAATCTCAAGATTCTTGCGCAGCCACTGCGCAATCACCAATGCGGCGATCCCGCCCAAGATGGTTCCCACCTTGGCCAACCTGATCAGCTGATCATCCGGCGGCGCCGGAACAGGGGTGACCGTCGGGCGATTAAAGCCATCGTCACCTGCGCCTGGCAGCTTGTCAAATTTCGTACCAGCAGTCACCCTCCCACCGTAGCCCGCTCAACCGCGACCTTCCAGGGCTCATTGAGCTTGAGCCAGTGCCACCATCGGCCGTTGGTCACATTCCGCAAGGCGCGTTCCATTCGTGTCGCGAACGTATTACCGTTCTATGACGGAATCCCTGAGTGGTTCCTCCGCACCCATGACTTCCTCCC
>MEHZ011525371.1_pt1 | contig 11880 bp, 10 predicted proteins | sample 897221 | NCBI WGS metagenome assembly MEHZ01 (sample SAMN05514161, study PRJNA337945) | marine metagenome | isolation source: marine surface water | place: Arctic Ocean | collected 2007-12-13 | reverse complement strand
TAAAAAAATTAGAATATAGAGGTTATGATTCTTCAGGAATCATGCTTTATGATAAAAAAGCATCTGTAAAGAAAGCTAAAGGAAAAGTTTCCGATTTGGAGGTTCTCTACAAAAATGAAAAAGAACAAAAGGGATGCATAGGCATTGGACATACTAGATGGGCAACTCATGGTCCTCCTAATAAAATTAATTCACATCCTCATTTATCAAACTCTGGAGATTTATCTCTGATTCATAACGGAATTATTGAAAATTACGATGCTTTAAGGTCTATACTCTACAAAAAAGGATATTTGTTTAAATCTGAAACTGATTCTGAGGTTCTTGTGAACTTAATTGAAGAGGTCAAAAAGACTAAAAAAGTTAAATTAGGTAAAGCAGTTCGTTTAGCTCTTAAGCAGGTGGTGGGGGCATATGCTATTGTGGTTTTTGATTCTACCAACCCCACAGAAATCGTTACTGCTAAACTGGGAAGTCCATTAGCAATTGGAGTTGGTGATTCTGAATATTATATAGGGTCTGACCCATCCCCTTTTTTAGAATTTACAAAAAGGTGTATTTACTTAAATGATCACGAAATGGCAATCATTAGCCTTAAAAAAGGTCTCACTTTAAGAGAAATTAAAAAAGATTCCGTTATCGATCCTTACATAGAAAACCTAAAACATAATATTGAAGAGGTTGAAAAAGGAGGATATGCACATTTCATGTTAAAAGAAATATTTGAACAACCTCAATCTATAAAGGACACTTTTAGAGGGCGTTTACTTTCTCAATCCCTTCCGATCAAAATATCTTCAATTGAAGAACATTTTAACAAATTTAAATCTGCTAAAAGAATAATTTTTATTTCCTGCGGAACCTCATGGCATGCAAGTTTACTTGGTGAGTATTTTTTTGAAGAACTTTTAAGGATCCCTGTTGAAGTAGAATATGCCTCTGAATTTCGTTATAGAAACCCCATTATTAATAAAGGTGATATAGTAATTCCCATTTCTCAATCTGGTGAAACAGCAGATACTTTAGCCGCTGTAAAAATGGCTAAAAAAAGAGGTGCATTTTTGTATGGAATTTGCAATGTTGTTGGATCTTCTATTGCTCGCGAAACCGATACGGGAGTATATACTCATGCTGGTTCAGAAATTGGAGTAGCTTCTACTAAAGCTTTTTCCTGTCAAATCAGTCTGCTTTTACTAATGGCACTTGATATTGGAAATAGAATGAATACAATTGAGGAAAAAAGGTACAAAAGAGTTTTAAAGGAATTATCTAATCTCCCTGAAACTATTGATAAAGTTCTTTCTTCTGCTAAAAAAACTGAAAGTATTGCTAATAAATTTTTAAAAGCTTCCAATTTTCTTTATTTAGGAAGAGGATACAATTTTCCTATTGCACTAGAAGGCGCTCTTAAACTTAAAGAAATATCCTACATTCACGCAGAAGGTTATCCTGCTGCTGAAATGAAACACGGCCCAATTGCTTTAATTGATAAAAACATGCCAGTTGTAGTGATTGCTACTAAAAAAGGCAATTACCAAAAAGTAGTTAGTAACATAATGGAAATAAAAGCACGAGAAGCTGAAGTTATTGCGATAGTATCAGAGGGAGACAAGGAGATTGAAGTTATTGCAGATCATTTTATTGAAATTCCAGAATGTGATGAATTAATCGCTCCTATTTTAGCAAATATTCCCCTTCAGCTATTGTCATATTATATTGCTGACAAAAAAGGATGTGATGTAGATCAACCAAGAAACTTAGCTAAATCAGTTACGGTGGAGTAAGGTTATGTGTTCAAAGTTGTAACCCCTACAACCTAATCGTAAAGTTCTCAATATCAATTACTACCACTAAAATTTGGGAATCAAATTATAGTGAGTATCAACAGTATTTATTCAATCGAATTTGTCAGTATAAAGAAAGATTTGTAACACCTATTGGTTACAGAAAAATCTCAAAAATATTTAATGAAGAAGGGTTAAAAACACCTCGTGGGAGTGTGTTTAAGAACAACCATGTTTATTCCATTTATAAGAAAGGAAAAATTAGAGAAGAGAGAGTTAGTAGAGATGACATTGTTGAGGTTTCTCAACCTACAATTGAAGTTGTTTAGATACAAATATTAGAGGAAAATTATATATTTGTAATATGGAAAAAGGATTTTTAATTTTGATTGGAACATTTTTTGTTGTAGGAGTACTCCATTTCATTTCAATGAGAACAATGAAATTATCAGAAACAAAAAAAACACATTTTAGAAAATTCTTTTGGTATTTCTATGGAATCATTTTTATGTTAAGTGGAGGAATAAATCTAATTGAAAAAGGAGAATTTTATTGGAGTTTTACCTTACAGTTTTTAATAGGAATGGTTACTGTAATCCTAAACTTATTAGGAAAATTAGAAACAAAATCTTCGGTAATTAGATAGGAGTTACAAATTCCAACCCACAAGATTATTCCCTCACTGTGGAATGAGTATGATAGGGGGTATTTAATGTTTTAAAGTTTTAGTACTTTTAAAAAGTGAAGCTCTTTTCTTTTTTTATTCTTTGGATTTTTGGATTTTTTATCTTGTTATCATTTGACTTATTTATCGAGGGAATTGTATTTGAATGGCTTGAATGGAACAACACAACAAAAAACGATTGGTTTTTTATCCTTTGGTGGGGACTAGTTTTAGTGTGGTTTTTATATGGTCTGTATAATCTTTACAACAAACTATCAAACAATCTAAAGTAGAGACTCCCCGTTTTCATCTGTTGTTAATACATTTGACATATAATCTGTGAAAGGTCTAACCTTTTTTAAGGCATTGTCTAATTTATTTATAAACTCAGGATCGCAAACTTCTTTATTAGAAAAGTTAATCGTAAAGATGTATTGTTTTTTACGAATCAAATCAATATCGGGATGATTTTTATCAAAATTTCGTGGAGCAGTTTTTAACTCACTTCCTTCTAAATTCCCCCAAATTGAGAAAAATTCTTTAGCGCTAATTATATCTCTAAATTCCTTTGCATCAAAATCAAATTCTTGTCTTATTCTTTTTAAATCATTGGGATTTGGATCCCAAAATCCACATGCTAAAAAGTTTTTTCCTGGTGAAATGTGTAAATAATATCCTCCTCGAAATTGAGGTTTAGTTCGATGCCAGGTAAGCCCAAAATGTGTCTTAAATGGAGTTTTATCTTTTGAAAAACGAACGTCTCTGTATATTCTAAATAATTTAAATTTGTCAATACTATCGAACTCATTTAATCTGTTTTTCAGGTGCTCACCAAAATTTTTGACTTGAGCTTCGTGTTCTTTAAATGTTGGTTTATTTTTTAAGAACCATTCTCTATTGTTATTATAAGTTAGTTCCTTAAAAAAAGGAAAAATTGAATTTGATAAAGTCATTAATTGCTGTTTATAAAGTTTAACAAAAGTTCTAAGCTTTCATATGGTCTTTCTTCCATCGGAAGATGACCTGTTTCTTGCATTATGTCAACTCTAGTATTTTGAATTGATTTACTAAAAAACTTAGCGTTTTCAACTGGGATCCACTCGTCCTCATTTCCCCAAATAATTTGGGTAGGACAAGTTATTAATTTTAATCTACTGGTGTAATCTACTGGTTCTGAATTTGAACGATTAATAAATGATTCTCTATTGTTTTCCCTTAATATCAAATCTCTGTAAGTATCTATTTTTTTGTCCGTCAATTTAGTTTTATCAAAGTAGACTTCTTTTAATGTGTTTTTAATAAAAAACCTAGGTGTTACATAGCGAAGTATTTTATTTATTCCAGGTGCTCTTGCCAATCTAAAAACCAATGGACTTTGCTTCTCTTTGTTATACAATCCCCCTGGATCTAACAAACTTAATAATTCAACCTTGTTTGGATATTCAGAAGCATAATACCAAGCAATTGCTCCTCCAAGTGAATTTCCCGAAAGAATAAAATTATCTATATCCAATGATTCAACAAAAGAATTTAAAAAACTGGAATAATCTGAAAGAGAATATTTTTTCTCAGGATGCGGCCCTGTTAAGCCGTAAGCTGGTAAATCTAGCCTTATAACTCTAAAGGTTTTTTTTAATTCATTAGTCCACTCATCCCAAGTGTGTAATGATGCTCCTGTGCCATGTAATAAAACAATTGTCTGACCCTCTCCTTCATCCCTATAATGAACATTCATTCCATCAATTTCAATAAACTGTGAATATTGGTTAGCATAGGTTTTCTTAAGTTCAGAAACGGAAATATCAGGTGAATACAAATACAATGAAATTGACAGTACTAATAAAAGCAAGAACAATTTTAATATTCTTTTCTTCATGTTTATTAGGTAAAAATTATATTGATTTTAATATAGCAAATTTTTAGTTGGCACGTTGTTTGTATTTATTAAAAAAAATAAAAAAATCAATATGATTAAAAATTTAAAATTATTTACACTACTGTTTTTAACATTAGCAATTCATTCATGTTCTAATAATGATGATGATGATTATGTAATGCAACCTAAAACAATTTTCGGGCATGTTGCTACAAGCACAAATTATATGTATTTAACTTCTGCTTTGCAAAAAACAAATTTAGCTGTAGTTCTTGACGGGGTTGAACAATATACTCTATATGCTCCAAACGATATGGCTTTTGCTCGTTTCTTAATGCAAGTTGGATATAATAATTTAGATGAAGTTCCAACAGAGCTTCTAACGCAAATACTTCTAAATCATGTTATGGTTGGAGGGATCGAATACCGTGATTTTGTAACAGGATATTTTCAAACTGCTGCTACAAGCGCCGCTTCTAAAACTCCTTTATCTATTCACATAGAACAAGTGAATATGAGGGTTACTTTAAATGGTGAATCAAGAATAACTCAAGGAAATGTGAGAGCTACAAATGGTATTATACATGCTGTAGACAGAGTGGTTCCAATTCCATCGATAGTTACTTTTGCAAAAGCTGACACAGGATTAACTAATTTACTAATCGCTTTAACAAGACCTGATTTGACTGCTGACTTTGCTTCAATATTAAGTACAGATGCTGGAACATCTCCTGCACCTTTTACAGTATTTGCTCCAACTGATCAAGCATTTGTAAATTTACTAACAGAACTTGGTGTTCAATCTCTAAGTGATATTGATGAGCCAACTTTAAAAGCAACATTAACATACCATGTTATTGGAGAAACAAATGCGTTATCAACTGATTTATCTGACAATTTAGAGCTTAATACTTTAGGTGGTCCTATAACCGCTAATATTACCGGAGGAGCTACGTTGACAGATGGCAATAATAGAGTAAGTAAAATTATAGCAGTAGATGTACAAGCAAACAATGGGGTTATTCACGTTATTGATAAGGTGATATTACCAAATTAATTATAATATATTATTTGATTTAAAAGAGCCTTGTCTAATCGCAAGGCTCTTTTTTATTTTGTCTCTTCTTCAAATTCATTCCAAAAATTAGTTTTAAATTCTTTTAAAAAAATTGGTAAGATTTGATTTTCTTCATTAATTTCTTCAAACTCTTTTGAATCCATTTTCCTTATTTTAAAAACTTGTAATTCTTTATTATATATCGATCTTGTCGAAAAATTTAATTTTGCTGAAATTTGATTTTGTTTGTTTCTTCCCTTAACCACTTTGTTTTTTTCAATAATTTTGAAAGGCCTCTTTATAGAAACTAAATTTCCTCTTGTACTTTGGAAGTAACTTAAATTATATTTTTCACCATCGAATTTTGAAAATCTCATTCTACCTTTTTCTAAATAAGAAGAAACTGAAATTCCTAATAGTTTAAATTTAGATAAAGGCTTTATGTTTTCATAATCTAGACGCAAGACTGCAAAATCGTCGGAATTAATATATAGTGTACCCTTAAATTTATCTGACTTTTTAGGATTACAGTCTATCACATAAACTAAGTTGTTTTCTAAGTAAAATAATTCGGGTTCAGAAAATAAATAGTTTTTTGATTTTAAAATAAAGTTTAGCTCTGAACTTGGATTGAGAAAAGATTTTAAATAAACATTTTGAATTCTACCTTTTTGACCATTTGAAAAATTTTCTTTTCTTTTAATTTCTTCGTCTTTAATTTTTTTAACCTGGTCAACATCTGTACTGTCAACATCCCAAAGCCCATTGATAGTTAAGTCGAGTGAAAATGGGATCCAACCTGATCTCATTTTAAAATATGAGGATGACTTTAGGTTTTTCTTTAAAGCATCCTCTAGTTTTTCCCCTAGTGATTTAGATAAGTCACTAGCATTATCGTCGTTGGTTCTTCTTGACTTTATTAATTTTATTTTTGGCGTATCTATTTCTTTGTTTAAATAATAGTAGGATAAGCTTTCCAGTTCATTTCTTGTTTTTTTTGGTAGGTTATCTAAAATACTGTCCATAACCTCACTATTCAAATCCTTAATTGAAGACTTAAATTTATTTAAAGAAAACTTTTCATTGGTCTGGCTAAAGTCTTGCCTAAAAAACAGTTTGTGTTCGCTAATTTCTTTATTATAATTTGACTCTAAATTTTGTTTAACTTTTTCGATAATTTCTAACGATGTTAATTGATTGTTAGTTACAATAACGTTATTTAATGTAATTGATTCCTGTTTTAAACGAATTATACTATCAGTTAAAAAACTTAGAGGAAGTTTTTTTGTTTTAAAGCCCATAGAAGAAATAAACAGTGTGTCGCCTAGTTCAAATTGCTCTGGGATTAATTCAAAATAGCCATCTTTATCAGAGATAAGTCCATTATTGTTTGAAAAATAAACTGAAGCAAATGGTATTGATTCTAAAGACAAAGAGTCAATTATTTTAATTCTTTTAGATTGAGAATTAATGCTAAAACAGATGAAAAAGAAAAATAATATAGGTATATAACGCATATATCAAATTTAACTTAAAAATTAAGTTTAGTATATTTAAAGTATGTTAAAAAAACTCATCCACTTATTGATTTCTTTTTCAGCATTTTCAATTTGTTATTTACTCGCCTTTTTGACTGAAATTCCTGAGCTACAAAATGTAATTTTATATGTTTTTTTAATTCAATGGGTTTTATTTATTCCAGCGTATCTTTTTAAAACAGAGAAATTTTATGATTTAGCGGGAAGCTCTACTTATATATTTGCTGTTTCCTATATTTTATATGATTCCTCTGAAAACTTAACAAATTTGATTTTAGGAATTGCTATTATTTGTTGGGCTGTAAGACTTGGTAGTTTTCTTTTTTTTAGAATAAAAAAAGCAGGTGAAGATAAAAGATTTAAAGAAATTAAAGTTTCTCCAACTAGGTTCTTTTTAGCATGGTCATTACAAGGAATGTGGGTTTCGATGTGTAGCCTATGTGCACTTACAGCGCTTTCAACCGATACTGGAGTTGTGTTAAACGGGTATTTATACTTAGGTTTTGGATTATTTTTATTTGGTTTTTTAATTGAAATTATTGCAGACAAACAAAAATCAAAATTTAGATCAGTTGTAGATAATAAAGATAAATTTATAAATACAGGTCTTTGGTCTAAATCCAGACATCCAAATTATTTAGGAGAAATAATTTTATGGTTAGGAATTTCTATTATGTCTATCTCATCTCTTTCAGGCTTACAATATTTAACTTTAGTTTCTCCACTGTTTACCTACTTATTATTAGTTTATGTTAGTGGCGTTAGACTCTTGGAGGAAAGTGGAAATAATAAATGGGGACACTTGGAGTCCTATAAAGAATATGTGAAAAACACTCCTGTACTGTTTTTTAAATAATTTAAGTGAAAGATAATTCTACTAACATTTTTAGAAAATCTAAAGGGCAAATTGTTATTGAAGGGCAAGTGTCTTTGACTGATGAAAAGGGAAATAAAATAAAGCACGGAAAAAAATTTACTCTATGCGGGTGTAATAAATCGAAAAATCTGCCATTTTGTGATGGTGCACACAAAGATTAATCCTCTAATTAAAGTATTCCAAAGATTTTAATAGTTCTTTTGTCTAGATTGACCGAATCAATCTTAAGTTTTTAAAAGAAATTAGTATCTTGAGAATACAAAAACTAACAATAATATTATGAAAAGTGCAGTATCAAAAAATAAATTATTTACAGCAGCTTGTATATCGCTTATAGTAACAGCGATGACATTTGCAATTCGAGCGGGTATTCTAGGACAGCTTGGAGAAGAATTTGAAATTAACAACACTCAGCTTGGATTTGTAAATGCAATGGCATTTTGGGGATTCCCTGTGGCTACTATATTTGGGGGGTTCTTATACAATTTATTAGGAGCAAAAAAATTAATGATAATCGCTTTTTTCTCACATTTATTAGGACTAATAATGACTATTTATGCTGGAGGATTTGCTGCTCTTTTAATTTCTTCATTTTTTATTGGGTTCGCTAATGGATCTGTTGAAGCGGCTTGTAATCCATTAATTGCTGACATGTATTCAAACAACCGAACAACAATGTTAAATAAATTTCATGTTTGGTTTCCAGGTGGAATAGTAATTGGATCTCTAACATCTAAATTTATGACAGATTTCGGATTCGGATGGCAACCTCAAATAGCTATTATGATTATACCTACTTTGATTTATGGGTATCTATTTTTAAAAGAAGAATTTCCCGAAACAGAACATATTGAATCAGACACCGTTCTAAATTTAAAATCTTTATTTACCCCGCTATTTATTTTTATAGCTATTTGCATGACATTAACTGCAACGGCGGAATTAGGAACACAACAATGGCTTAATCCACTTCTTGAAAAATCAGGAGCAAGTCCAATGTTAATTTTAGCTCTTATTACTGGAATTATGGCCGTTGGAAGATATTTTGCTGGGCCTATTATACACAAGTTTAATCCAGTTGGTGTATTGTTTTTGTCAGCAATAGTGACAACAATAGCGATTTTTATGATGTCACAAGTTGACGGACAAATGCTTTATGTAGCTTCTGTATTATTTGCTTTTGGAGTTTGCTATTTCTGGCCAACAATGATCGGATTTGTTTCTGAATATTTGCCAAAAACTGGAGCTTTAGGAATGTCTCTTGTAGGAGGTGCAGGAATGCTAGCTACTGGAATGTGGAATCCTGTAATTGGATCATGGCTTGATGAGGAAAAACAAATTGCATTAAACTCTGGTATTGCAGAAGATGCTGCTGAGGTTATAGCTGGTCAAGCTGCTTTAGGCAACATGGTGTATTTTCCTCTTGCTTTAGTTGTTTTATTTGGAATCTTATTTGCTTTTAGAAAAAAGTTAGAAGCAAGTAGAGTTTCACAATCTGTTTAATAAATTATAAAATGAGTAAAAAAATTAGATTAGGAATTTTAGGTGGTGGTGGAGATTCATTAATTGGAATTCTTCATAGAGTTGCTTCAAGCATGTTTGACAGGTATGAAATTATTGGAGGTGTTTTTAATCCAAATTATAAGGACAATTTAGCGTTTGCTAAAAAAATAGGATTAAAAGAATCGAGAATATATAAAGATTTTGAAACTATGATTGTTGAAGAATCTAAACTCGAAAAATCTGAAAGAATTGAAGTAGTTTCAGTTTTAACACCAAATTTTCTTCACTACCCAATGGCAAAAAAATTACTTGAAAATAATTTTAATGTTATCTGTGAAAAACCACTTACAACTACTTATAAAGAAGCTCTTAATTTAAAGAAAATTCAACAAGAAAAAAATCTTGTCTTTGCTGTCACCTACACCTACACAGGGTATCCAATGGTGAGACAAATGACTAAAATGATTTCAAACGGAATAATTGGGAAAATTCAAAAAGTTGATGCTCAGTATTTACAAGGATGGCTAAATCCTGTTATTCATCAAAAAGAAAAAAGAAATTCAACATGGAGACTAGATCCGGAAAAATCTGGAATAAGTTGTTGTGTTGGAGATATTGGAACACATGCTTTTAATATGGTTGAACTTGTTACTGGTATGAAGGTGAAAAAAGTTTTAGCTGACTTGAATATGCTTTATGAAGATAATCCTATGGATATAGACGCAAATATTTTGATTCATTTTGCAACTAATGCGAAAGGGACAATTAGATCAAGTCAAATTGCAACGGGTGAAGAAAATAATTTAAGAATAAATGTATATGGAGAAAAAGGCGCTTTAAAATGGGAGCAGGAAAATCCAAACTATTTATACCACTTAACAGATGATGCTCCAATGCAAGTATTAAAATCCGGTAACGCATATAATGATGAAATTTCGCTTGATGGAACTAAGCTTCCTCCTGGTCATCCTGAAGGAATTTTCGACTCCATGGGGAATATTTATAAAGGTGTGGCTAGAGCAATTAGGAACGAAGCTTTTCAAGCTGCAGAATTTCCATCAATTGAAGATGGAGTCAGAGGAATGGATTTTATTGAAAAAACTGTAGAGTCAAATTCGAAAGGAAACGTTTGGGTTGAACTGAATAACTAATATTATGAAAACAATAAAAGGACCAGGAATATTTTTAGCTCAATTTGTTGGAAAGGACAAACCTTTCGATAACTTAAAAAATATTTGTGACTGGGCAAACAATCTAGGATATAAATCAGTCCAAATACCCAGTTGGGAACAAGGATTAATTGATCTTAAGAAAGCAGGCGAAAGCAAAACATATTGTGACGAAATAAAAGGAATAGTTAACGAAGCTGGTATGGAAATCTCAGAACTTTCAACTCATCTTCAAGGACAGTTAGTAGCTTCTCATTATTCATATGATAAAATGTTTGACGCTTTTGCACCTGCAAATCTTCATGGCAATGTAAAAGACAGAACACTTTGGGCAATTGATCAATTAAAATTAGCCTCTAACGCCAGTAAACATTTAGGGCTTACTGAAATTGCTACATTTTCAGGATCTTTACTGTTTCATACTATGTATCCATGGCCACAAAGACCAAAAGGACTTGTAGAAGCTGGCTTTAAAGAGCTAGCGAAAAGATGGACTCCAATTTTAGATCATTTTGATAATAATGGAGTAGATGTCTGTTATGAAATTCATCCTGGTGAAGATCTGCACGACGGAGTCACTTTTGAAAGGTTTTTAAAAGCAACAAATAATCACTCGAGAGTCAAAATATTATATGATCCAAGTCATTTTGTTTTACAACAAATGGACTACTTAAAATACATAGACTATTATCATCAATACATAAAAATGTTTCATGTAAAAGATGCTGAGTTTAATCCATCTGGAAAATCTGGTGTATACGGTGGGTATCAAGAATGGATAGACAGACCTGGAAGATTCAGATCTCTTGGAGATGGACAAGTTGATTTTAAAAGTATTTTTTCAAAATTAAGTCAATACGGCTTTGATGGATGGGCTGTTTTGGAATGGGAATGTTGCATTAAATCTCCTGAACAAGGAGCAAGAGAAGGATCTAAATTTATAAGTGATCATATCATTGAAGTTTCAGATAAAGCTTTTGACGATTTTGCCTCTGGAAATACTGATCAAAATCATATAAAGGATATTTTAGGACTTTAAAAATGAATAAATTTTTAGTAATATCGTTTGCTGTTTTTTTGTTTGGATGTAGCGGATCGGTAAACGAATGTGGAGTGATTGAATCTAAATTTATAAAAAATGGTAAATATTTTTTTGCTGTAAATCTTAGTGATCCAAAGTATACTGGTGATCAGGACGAAGGGGGGCCTATGTATTCAGATGCTGAAGTCTCAAAAGCCATTTATGAGATGAAAATGGCTGGAGATGATTTTTGTTTTGAAAACTAAAAATTAATTATTATAAATATTGTTATGAAAAAACTAATTCACTTACTATTTGTTTTAACAGTTCTTTCTTCTTACTCTCAACAAAATGTAATTCCAGATTATGATTTAGCTGCAAAATTTTCACC
>MEHZ011477172.1_pt1 | contig 11882 bp, 12 predicted proteins | sample 897221 | NCBI WGS metagenome assembly MEHZ01 (sample SAMN05514161, study PRJNA337945) | marine metagenome | isolation source: marine surface water | place: Arctic Ocean | collected 2007-12-13 | reverse complement strand
CTGTTCCAGTACCAGGTTCCACCTACATCGTCCCCAGCTTCAAATATGACTGCCGAAAGCCCCAGTTGCCGTAGTCTGTGCAGCATGTACATTCCGGCGAATCCTGCTCCTACGATAGCAACATCGAACTTCAGACTTTTGCTCAGCATGTAGATTGATATCCTATGTAAAGGGCTCTAGTGTCGCCGTGTTGATTTCCAAGGTCAACGGGCGGTGTTACAGAAGATCGAGAAAAGATTCACCGTTGGTTAAAGGCGGTACTTCGAAAAAACCTGCCAGAGTCTGTCCTATATCGGAAAAACTGGTTCGGGGGCCAAGGTCGACGGATTCCATCCCCTGTCGATAGGCCAGAATCGGGACGTATTCGCGAGTATGATCTGATCCAACCCATGTGGGGTCACAGCCGTGGTCGGCTGTGATAATCAGTAAATCTTGTTCAGTCATGGCTGCCATGATGTCTTCAAGTCGTTGGTCAAAGTAGGCGAGGGCTTCTGCATAACCTACAGGGTCTCTTCTATGTCCGAAATCTTGGTCAAAGTTAACCAAGTTGGTAAATATCAGTGTGTTGTTGGACTTTTGCTTGATCTTTTCAATGGTTGCATCAATCAGTGCGGGGAGCCCTGTTGCCTTCGTGCTGGTTGTAATACCGCGATGGGCAAAAATGTCAGATATTTTTCCTACCGCTTCAACATTCATTTGATGTTCGGTCATTACATCAAGCAGGGTAGGATTATGTGGCTCAAAGGAGTAATCCCTGCGGTTTCCCGTCCTTTTGAAGTCCGAAGCAGTTAGCCCGATGAAAGGGCGAGCGATGACTCGACCAATGTTCGCGTCGTACAGTAACTCACGTGCGGCCTCACAAAATGCGTAAAGCCTGTCTAATCCAAAACTGTTCTCATGTGCTGCAACCTGGAACACGCTGTCCGCGGAGGTATAGCAAATTGGTCTACCCGTTCGCATATGTTCTTCGCCGAGATCGCGAATGATATCAGTGCCCGACGCATGGCATCTCCCTAAAGTGCCTGGGATCCCTGTGAGCCGGGTAAGCTCTTCCATTAATGACCTCGGAAAACATTCGGGAGTCTTCGGGTAGTATCCCCAGTCATACATCACGGGTACACCAGTCATTTCCCAATGACCACTGGGTGTATCCTTCCCAGTACTGATCTGGGCGGCCGCACCATAAGCGCCTGAAAGCGGCGTTTCATCCTGAAGCGAAAAGACATCATTGCTTATCGCTTTCGTTGCAGCAACTAGACCTAGGCCTGCAAGATTTGGCAAAGAAAGGGGTTCTCCCGTTCTTTGCTGAAATGATTGCGCAACGTGAGCAAAGGTATTCGCACCAGCATCACCAAACGCTTTAGCATCCGGGGCAGAACCTATGCCGAACCCGTCTGCCACCAGAATTATTGCCCGTCCCATTATCACTCAAGTAAAGATTGCGAGGATCCAGTATACCGAGAAATGATGGTAACCTGCTGCTTTACGTTACTAACCGCGGAGCTTCATGCTCGTCGTCGTACAAAGCTTATTGGGGATGTTGTTTATCATCCTAACCGGATACCTATTATCTTCGGAGCGCTCGAAGATTAATTGGCGAATTGTGCTGGGTGCGTTCGGTATTCAGCTGGCCATCGGTGCCCTTGTTCTATATTTTCCACCTGGCATGCAGGCGCTGGAAGCCGTCGCGGGCATTGTTATTAGTGTTCTAGGTTATGCTCAAGCTGGAATAAATTTTATGTTTGGTGACTTCGCCTCTGGCAACCACGGCTTTGTCTTCGCACTTCAGGTGCTGCCTATAATTGTGTTCTTTGCTTCGCTGATCGCGGTGCTTTACCACCTGGGCATCATGGAACGCCTTGTCAGCTTGATTGGTGGGCTTATTCAGTTCGTACTGGGTACTAGTAAAGCGGAATCCATGTCCGCCGCTACCAATATATTTATTGGCCAATCTGAAGCACCGATTGCGATCAAACCCTATCTATCCTCCATGTCGTCGTCTGAGATATTTGCTGTGATGGTTGGAGGGATGGCGACGGTATCTGGCAGCGTACTGGGTGGCTATGCAGCCGCAGGAGTTGATATGAGATACCTCATAGCGGCCAGTTTCATGGCTGCCCCGGCTGGACTAATGATGGCAAAGCTGATCAAGCCGGGGGCTAGCGATGATTCGTCGGATAATTTTGATGTTCATGAGGAAATTCTGGCGAACCGTTCGGCGAATGTTATTGATGCGGCTGCGACCGGTGCGCTGCAGGGTATGCAATTGGCATTCGCTATAGGCGCTCTTTTATTGGCGTTTATTGGCCTGATTGCACTGATTAACGGCATTATTGGTTGGGGTGGCAGCTTTTTCGGATTTGAAAACCTGACGATGCAACAGATTCTGGGTTACCTGTTCCAGCCCGTGGCATTTCTTATCGGCGTACCGTGGGAAGAGACAAGACAGGTAGGAAGTTTGCTAGGGCAAAAATTCATGTTGAATGAGTTTATTGCCTATCTAGATTTTGTTGCCAACTACCAGAGTGAATTAACGCCAAGAACGCAGGCCATTGTAACCTTCGCTTTGTGCGGGTTTGCCTGTTTGTCATCGATTGCTATCGTTGTTGGGGGTATTGGTATTCTGGTGCCGGAAAGAAGGGCCGAAATGTCCCAGCTTGGGCTGCTGGCCGTTGTTGCCGCTACGCTGGCAAATCTCATGAGTGCAACCATCGCAGGTTTAATGTTAACGCTAAGTTAAGACAGTTCAGGAAAAGATTATGGCTACACCACACATTGGCGCAGAACCGGGCGAAATTGCAGAGACCGTATTGCTGCCCGGCGACCCCTTAAGAGCGAAGTTCGTTGCGGAAAATTATCTATCGGATGTCGTTTGTGTAAACAAGGTTCGCAATATGCTGGGATTTACCGGCACCTATAAAGGTAAGCGACTTTCGGTTATGTCTAGTGGTATGGGTATGCCAAGCATGTCAATTTATGCAACGGAGTTATTCCAGTTTTTTGACGTCCAGAAAATGATTCGAATGGGAAGTTGCGGATCAATTCACCCGGATGTCAATTTGGGAAACCTAGTTGTAGCGATGGGTGCGTCCACTGACTCGAACATGAATCGACTTAGATTCAATGGGCACGACTACGCCGCTATTGCCGACTACGAACTGTTGAAAAACTGGGTTGTGGCTGCAGAAGCCCGGGATGTTAATTTTACCGTTGCGAACGTCTTTACCTCTGACACCTTCTATCACCTTGGCGATGAGATTTACGATATTGCCACTCGACTAAAAATTGTGGCGGTTGAAATGGAAGCCGCAGCACTGTACAGAATTGCAGCAGAACAGGGGCGGGCGGCCCTTAGCGTGATGACCGTCAGTGATCACATTATGAAAGGCGAGCATTTAAGCGCCGCCGATAGAGAGACGAATTTTGGCGAAATGATGGAAATCACACTAGCCAGTTTGTAGTAAAAACTTCCCTGAATACGATCCGTTAAAAAAGGAATAATAAAACGATGATTTATGAAACACTTGCGACAGAGCTCGAGTCGCGAATTCTGACGATTACCCTCAATAGACCTGAGGCGATGAACTCCTTCACGACAGAGATGGCGGGAGAGTTGGTTGATGTCTTTAACTCAGCCAGTGAAGATGATGGCGTGGGATGCATCATCGTTACGGGTGCAGGAAAAGCTTTTTGCGCTGGGATGGATCTGTCTATTGAAGGCAATGTATTTGGCCTTGACGAATCGATCAGACCAAACCTTGATGAAATCAGGGACCGCTATAATGACGAAGATATGGTGGCGGGCGTTCGAGATACTGGCGGCAGGGTTAGTTTAGCGATTTTTGAATGTAAGAAGCCGGTAATTGGTGCGATCAACGGTGCTGCAGTTGGGATCGGCGCAACGATGACTCTGGGTATGGATATTCGTATGGTATCTGAAAAGGCTCGTATTGGATTTGTATTTGGAAAAATTGGTGTGACCCCCGAAGCTTGCTCAACTTGGTTCCTGCCTCGAATCGTCGGAATGCAGACTGCGCTCGAATGGGTTTATAGCGCCGATATCCTGAACGCCAGTCAGGTTGTCGAAGCGGGTCTGGCTCGCTCAGTGCATGCGCCTGAGGAACTTCTGCCAGCGGCAAGGGAACTCGCGTTGAAATTCGTTGCGAACCGGTCACCCGTCGCCATCGCGTTGGCTCGACAGATGATGTACCGAAACTCCGCTATGCCATCACCAAGGACCGCGCACGAGGTAGACTCGCTGTCTATTTATTACAGCAGTCTTGGGGATGGAAAAGAAGGCGTGCAATCGTTCCTTGAAAAGCGCGACCCGGTCTTTACTTCAAAGGCATCTGAAATGCCGGACTTTTACCCCTGGTGGGAAAGCGAACAGTAGAAAATATTTATTTGGATAGAAGGACGAGGTTATGGCTGTAGAAATTGAGAAACAAGGGCACCTAGCGATCATTACCCTGAATCGACCTGAGGCTCGCAATGCGATTAATGGCGAGATGGCGCTGTCGATGGAAAGCTGTCTTGATGAATTCGAGAACGACCCGGAACTCTGGGTAGGGATTCTTAAAGCCGAGGGTACCGTTTTTTGTGCTGGCGCGGACCTTAAAGAAATTGCAGCAGGCAACGGCGCAGCCCTGGCGACAAGGAAGGGTGGTTTCGGCGGAATTACCCGCCGGGAAAGAACAAAACCACTCATCGCCGCAATTACAGGAACAGCGGTCGCAGGTGGATGTGAAATTTCACTGTCCTGTGACCTTATTGTTGCGTCGACTGAAACCGTCTTTGGGCTTCCAGAGGTCAAACGATCACTGGTTGCAGCAGCAGGTGGTTTGTTCCGGTTACCCAGGGCGCTTGGTATGGCCACGGCAATGGAGCTGATAATGACCGGTGACCCGCTTCCCGCTCAGCGCGCCTTTGAGCTCGGGATGGTGAACAAGGTTGTCTTGCCGGAAGAAGTCCTTGGTGAGGCCAAAAAATTAGCAGAGCGAATCATGGCTAATGCACCGCTTGCGGTGCAGGCGAGCCGCAACGTTGCCGCTAGAGCATTAATAGATGATGACGATGCGCTGTGGCGTGCCAGCGGTAAAGGATTCCAAAGCGTTGCCGGCACTGAGGATTACCAAGAAGGCCCCCGGGCGTTTATCGAAAAACGACCTCCTGTTTGGAAAGGGAAATAGCTGAGCTTGAAACCGGTGACCAGTATCATGCTTGTGATGATACTGGTCATTTCCCCTAGCCGGATTACTTGTTGGGGTTTATCAGGTACTTTTCGCCAGTGGACTGTTGCCCATAGACGCTAATTGCATCCAGAGATAGCGCTTCAGCCAGTGAAACTTCCTGCGTGTAGTTGCTGGCGAAAGTGGTTTTTATTTCGTCGGCAACACGCTGTCTCAGCTTTTCGGCTTCATCAAAGCCAACTTTTTGGAGGAAGGGTGTCAGTAGCCATCCACCAAGATTCCATGAGAAGCCAAAGTTCCTGTTTAACGTCGTCGGTGATCGATCCAGACCACCGTAAATGTAGACCTGCTTGAATTGATCCGACCCATAGCGATTGTAATCGCCAGCGGATTTCATCGCCGCCGCCTCCATTGCAGTGAGCAGCTGACCCGCTAGCTTGCCACCCCCAGTTGCGTCGAAGGCGATATAGGCGCCAGTCTCGGCGAACGCTTCAGTTAAGTCTGCCATAAAAGAATCCGAGCTGGAATTGCAGACATATTTGGCGCCGATGCCTTTGAGCAGATCTACTTGCACCTGCTTGCGAACAACGTTAACGAGATTGACCCCATCTTTGAGGCAGATTTTCTGGAGCATCTGGCCTAGGTTCGAAGCTGCGGCGGTATGGCATAGTGCCGTAAAGCCTTCGGCTTTCATGGTTTCAACCATACCAAGAGCAGTCAGTGGATTAACGAAACACGATGCGCTTTCTGCGGATGTGACGCCGTCGTGCATCATTAGGCACTGCTTGGCCTTGACGACACGATACTGTGTGTACATGGCGCCGCCGAGTATCCCTACGGTCTTTCCGAGCAGCGCTTGAGCTTGCTCGCTAGAGCCGGTTTCGACGACGACCCCTCCCCCTTCGTTGCCCACAGGCAAAGACTGACCCGCCCGTGCAGCGACGGCTTTCCTTAGTCCAACAGGGATTGTTGCGGTAACAATGGGCGCATCTTTGGACCCAGAGGCTGCTGCTGTTGTCATGTCAGCCATACCGAACAACAAACCGAGGTCGGATGGATTGATTGGCGATGCCTCTACGCGAACTAGGACTTCATCATCTGCAGGCTTGGGGACTGGTATCGTTGCCAGAGATAATTCGAGCGTGCCCTCTTTTGTGACGAGAGACTGTATTTGCAATTGATCGGTCATGGTATTCCTTTAGGTGTTAATAGTTCATTCCGACAGTTTGTCGGTTTCTATTTGCAGTGATTTTAGTTCATCACCGGTGAAAATTTCCTGAATTTTCTCAATTTCCTCGGCCGCCTCTTTTTGTCTGCGCCACATTTCTGCGTAGGTACCATCGGCTTTAACCAGGGAGAGGTGGGAGCCTCGCTCGATGATTTTCCCAGCAGAGAGCACCAGTATTTCATCAGCATTGACGATGGTCGATAGCCTATGCGCGATAACGAGGGTAGTTCGGTTCTTTGCGACTTCCTCTAAGGCTGCCTGAATTTCTCGTTCGGTTTTGATATCCAGCGCTGATGTGGCTTCGTCAAGCACCAGTATTTTGGGGTTTTTGAGCACCGTGCGGGCTATGGCGACTCTTTGTTTTTCGCCGCCAGACAGCTTTAGCCCTCTTTCACCCACGCGCGATTCGTATCCCTGAGGAAGAGACGTAATAAAGTCGTGGATGCTAGCGAGTTTTGCAGCATTTTCGACCTCTTTATCAGTTGCTAACGGGTTACCGTAACGGATGTTGTATCGAATGGTGTCGTTAAACAGAACAGTGTCTTGGGGAACAATACCTATAGTATTTCTAAGACTGGCCTGGGTGACGCGGGTAATGTCCTGGCCGTCGATAAAAATGCCTCCCTCCTGAGTGTCATAAAATCGGTATAGAAGTCTCGAAAGTGTCGACTTACCAGCACCGCTGGGACCGACAACGGCGACGGTTTGACCCTCATCGATAGAAAAATTGATATCACTGAGGACCTTGCGTCCGCGTTCGTAGGTAAAACTGACATCCTTGAATTGAATTTCACCCTGGTTGACCTTAAGCGGGGCGGCGTCTGTGTGGTCACGAACCTCTGGATTCAAATCAAGTAACTGAAACATGTACTCCATATCCACCATAGCCTGGCGAATCATACGGTAAGAGGAACCCAGGAAACCAAGTGGAATAAATAGCTGCAGCATAAAAGTGTTTATCATTACCACTTCGCCGGTCGAGAGTTGTCCCGCGGCATGATCCTGAACGGCCAATACAAGAATGGTCACCTGACATAGTACTCTTGCGATTAGTTGCCCTGCATTGAGCATGCCGAGCGTGTCTTGGCTCTTTACTGCCGCGTCCATGTACTTCAGCAGAGCATCGTTATACCTGTCAGCTTCATACTTTTCGTTGCCAAAATATTTTACGGTTTCAAAGTTGAGTAGGCTGTCGACACCAATCGATGTAGCACGTGACTCCTGGCCTACCATTTCGCGCCGAAACTTAGTGCGCCACTCGGTAAACAGCAATGTGAAGGCGATATACCCCGCAACTGCGACGATGATAACCGAGACATACTTAATGGGATAGGTGACTGCTAGGTAAACTGAAACCAGCCCTATCTCGAATAACGTGGGTGCTATGTTAAAAGCAAATAAACCCGTAATTTGCTGCAGCGCTCTGGTGCCGCGTTCGATAGCCCGGGACAAGCCTCCAGTACGTCTATCTAGATGAAACCTCATACTGAGGTCATGAATATGGCTGAAAGTTTTCAGGCCAATGACTCTTTGCGCGAACTCTGAAACGGGCGTGAAGACTGCCGAACGTAGTTCAGTCAAAGCCCCTGGTAAGAAAATCATCAGGCCGTAAAGGAGGGCAAGGCTGACTAGTCCTGCAATGGCTGAACTTGGGTTAACTGTTATTTCAATTGACTGGGTGGTTCGGACGAGCGCTTCCAAGCCATCAATCAGGTCCTTAAGAACGATCGGGCCATAGACATTAGCGGTTCTTCCCATGAGCAGGCATGCAACGGCAATGGCCACACGAGCCTGCATGTCTGGGCGCTGTTTAGGCCAAAGAAAAGGCAGAATAGATTTTATAGTTTGCCAAGCGGTCCGCTTAGGTGCGCCTTCAATACTGAGTGGGTCGGCGAATGCCATGTTGTGGCTAAAATGTTCCATCAGTTGGCAGCGCCTAATAGCTCGTCTCGCAGGCGCGCAGGGCTAGGAAGTGGCTTGTCGCGATAATGGCTTATTTCGGATTCTAGGAACGGTCTGTGCTCTGGGTCGTCAGAGTACGTAAACAGTATCCAGTTGAGAACACCCGCAAGCGCTGCATCATCAATAGGAGATTGCGACGCGCCCGGTACTGCTACGAGATACCCTCTGCCTTTGTCAGAGGCGGCTAAAATGGTGAGCTTATTGTCGAAAGCCGGGACCTCTGGTGGCAGTCCGCTACCGTCACTAAGATGGCAGCCCATACAATGAATCATATAGTGACTTTTGGGGTCAGCTGCTGCGATGGCACAAAATAAGGTTAGGGATAGGAGTGTCCAGCGCATTAGCTCTCATCTACACCGACCACGACTGCAGTTGAACAGTGGTAGGCATTGGTTTTGGTGCCGACGCACCAGTTAATATCGTTATTCTTCGGGGGGTAATAGGTGGGTTTGTCTCCCTCATTACGGTTGCAGAAGCACCGTCCACATTCCCCTTTTCCACAACAATCGTTGTAGGAAATAATATAGCGCTTGCCGTCAGTCGGATTTTCGCAGGTACCAACCCATGTGATAGGTGAGGGTTCAGCCCCAGGCGGGCATTTTGATTCGCTGCCACCACAGCAACTGCAGAGGTATCCATCTATGGCGCAATAGCGCCAATAGTCACAATCTTGTGGGTTGCCGATTTCCGGGAGCTGAAGCCGGGTTTCCGCCGCACGAGCAACGGGTAGAACGGGTACCAGGGCGATGCCAACCATCAGTTTTCCGAAACGGGAAAGAAAATGCCGACGTGAAAGCTGGCGGGCAGATTTTACCGTTCCGGCAGTAACCCATTTGTCTACTAGCTTAATTAAAACATCTGGATTCATTAGTGGTTCGGTTCCTCAGCCAGCCCAAGATACTCCTGCAAGCTGGATACGTCCAACTCGTGGGCAGCGAGCAGGCTCTCCAGGTGCTCTCGATTATTGACAAGGCCTCTTGCCCTTAGGACTCCGTCGCGATTAATCAATGCTGCAAAAGGCAGTTTATTCACGCCCATTGAAATACCTAGATCCCTTGATAACAGGTAATTGGAAAGGGGTATGCCGTGCTCGGTTGCATATCGTTCATGGGCAGAAGTCGTTTCTCCATCCGATGCATACAGAACTGTAACGCTAGATTCCTGCTTTGCGATCTCCTGGACAACGGGCAACAGCGATTTGCAAACGGGACAGCCAGGGGAAAGGAAATAGATCAATAGATGGTCATCCATATCCGCTCCGATAGTTATCGAAGTACCGTCTAGCGCACGGGCTTTGATCGGTCCTACTTGTTCACCGATCTTGGGGCCATTCATAGGCATGAGTGCGCCCACTGGGGCGACGCGTTCGTGCAGAACCCCGATCTGGCGAGCTAGCGCAAATACGATCACTAGCAACAGGATTACCAGCAGCCAGAGTAAAAAATTTGACGCAATCAGCGCAGTTTCCATTAGGACCACCAGAGTCTGTGTTGGTTAGCGTGGGCGATCATCAGGTTTGCCGTTGCATAGCTTGCAGCGCTTGCGCCAAGAAACAGAACGATAGTCGAGTAGTCCAGCCAGATCAGCTGACGGTCGATCACTGGCATGAAGCAGATTAATAACAATATTAGTAAGGTGCTGTTTCTAAGCAGGTGGTAGCCACTGATGCCTTCGCCCTGAGACCCAAGACAACCACAATCTATGTGAGTTCTTCCTCTTGCCAGGTTAATGGCTATCCCGGAGGTGTACGCGAATATCAGTATCACTGACAGGGCGGCGCCGTAAAGGTAAGCGGGTGTTAGTAACAGTGTTGTGGCTGTAATTTCCATCATAAAAACGACATTCGTCATTCCGGGGGCGAGCGCTACAGGAAGCACTTGGTAATTTTCTAATTTGAGTTGAAACGCGGTCATGTCCTGATACTTTTCCAGCCCGGAGAGCGCGAAGAGCAGGGCAAACCCGCCCACAAGGCTGTAAAGAATGACAGGGTCAATCATTTACAGATTCTGGAGAATCGTAGGTAGTCCTATGTCTGAAATCGTGCCCCTGGACACTGTCGTTTTCAGGTCGTATATCTGTACTTGGTCTTCAGCAATCGAACCCGCATAAAGTAATGCAGATTTGTCTTGGGATACTTGGATTGAGTTGGCGGGTACTGCAAGGCGAAGGCGATGGGTTGTGGCGCCTGTCGCCAGGTTGACATACCAGACTTCAGTGCCAGGGTCTTTGTGGGTGTGTTCTCCACCCTTGTGCATCAACAGGAGGAGCAATTGTGAGGGTTCATGGAAAGCAACCGGTTGCATGCCACCAATTCTCCAGCCTTCGTCATCGTCGCTAACGTTGAACAGTAAATTGACCCTGATCTTTCCTGCCACGGTGGTGGCTTGAAACACCTTTCCAAGGAAGGTGTTGAACACCCATCCAGCTTCGGTTCTGGCGGGCTTCTCCATCAGTGGATCCGTCTCTAGATCAAAGAAAATTTCAGAACGAACCCGCGATAATTCTTCGCCTTTACTATTCAGGGTGATCAGTTGAGCTCTGCCGTCTCCGCAAAGTTGAAGGAATGACAACTTTTCTGAGGGATAAACCAGGCCGCACCCTGCGGTGGGTATCTCGCGCAGAAACGTGCCTGATTTCAGATCAACGACAGAAACAGACATGGCTGGCGTAATGTTGGTGACCAGCATCAGTTCAGTTTCAGAGTCTTTCACAATGCCAGTGTAGTGGCGCATTGGTGAACCACTTGGGTGTTTGGGTGCGATAGTAATTTCACTGATGGGTGATAGTGTCCTTATGTCGTAAGTACTGATGACATCGGTGCGCTGTCCCCTAGTGTGCCTGCTAAGATAAGTCTCTGCTGTGTGGACGATCCCTTTTTCGCGGTCAACTTCAAAGGCATTGGCGCCGATACCTGTCGAGATGGTGCCTAGCATTCGCTGTGTGTCAGCATCGAATAGAATGGCATTATGGCTGAAGGTATTAATCAGCAATGTGTGTTGCGGTAGTTCGTCCAGTGTTAACTGCCCGTAAGTTTCCAGCGGCAAATCGGATCTGGCTTGCACCGCTAATAAGCAAAACAAGCTGATGGTGGAAATGGTTTTCATCGTGTTTCCTGAAGTCAAGGTTCTAGTTTCTCTTGTAGTGGTTTGCGTTGCAATGTCTCGCAGCTCTTAAGCGTCCTTTGGCGTATTAAAAAGCGCTTATTAGGAAGTGCTTGCTAAAGAATGGTTATCGAAAGTGTCGGGGCTTTAAAGAAAGGTCTTCAAAGTGATTGGCTGCCAGGTGAATAAATAGAAGATAGACGTTCCTTGACGCCTTTGATTTTGAGGAGAGACCCCTCCACGACAGTGGATCGATGGTCTCAAGTATAATGACGACGCAGTTGCTAGTAACTGCTCTAAGTAATGATTATGGTAACGCGGTAACAGTTTTCAGTATTATTGAATCAAAATAAGAAGGAGCAACCCGAATGCCTAGTGTTGAACATGAAGCTTTTGTAGCTT
>MEHZ011497506.1_pt1 | contig 11886 bp, 9 predicted proteins | sample 897221 | NCBI WGS metagenome assembly MEHZ01 (sample SAMN05514161, study PRJNA337945) | marine metagenome | isolation source: marine surface water | place: Arctic Ocean | collected 2007-12-13 | reverse complement strand
CCACGACGGGTGCCGGCCTTTCCGCAGCCGCCGAGTCGTCGCGGTCGGTCAACAAGTCTCTCAGGCGTGAATCAGGGCGCGGGGTCGCGCGGATCAGGCGCTCCGTATACGGGTGCCCCGGATTGGCAAAAAGCGTGTCGGTCGTTCCCTGATCGACAATCTCACCGTCCTGCATCACGACGATACGGTCGCAATAGGCACTGGCAAGCCCCAGATCGTGGGTGATCAACAAAGCCCCCATGTTCCGTTCACGGGCCAGGTCGACCACAAGGTCCATGATCGCCTTCTGCGTCGTCACGTCGAGGCCGGTTGTCGGCTCATCGGCGATCAGCAGTTGCGGGCGGCAGGCAAGGGCGATGGCGATCACGATCCGCTGGCACATGCCGCCGGACAGCTCGAACGGATAAGAATGATAGCGCTGTTCGGGGTTGGCGATCCGCACCTGTTTCAGCGCGTTGATTGCCGCGATCTTCAGATTGGCGCCCACCGCCTGGGCATGGGCATGCAACACGTCTTCGATCTGGTGCCCGACCTTGCGGATCGGGTTCAGCGCGGTGCGCGGGTTCTGGAAGATCATCGAGATTTCGCGACCCCGAAGCTCGGCGACGTCAGCCTCCGGCATCTGCGCGAGGTCCATCCCGCCATAGACGGTCTCGCCTTCGAGAATACTGCCGGCGCGGTCTAGGATCCGCATGACCGCGTAGGACGTGACGGATTTTCCCGATCCGGATTCGCCGACCACGCCCAGGATCTCTCCCTTGTGGACGGACAGGGAAACCGAATCTATCGCCCGGACAATACCGTTCCTTGTGGCGAATTCGACCGTGAGATCGCGAACGTCGAGAAGTGGAATCGACGCCATGGCTCAGGTCCGCCGTTGCGGGTCGACAAGATCACGCAGACCGTCACCCATCAGATTGAATGTAAACACCGCCAGCATCAACGCGGCGCCTGGGAAGATCGCCATCCACCACTCGCCGGACACGATATAGTTCGCCCCTTCGGCGACCATGATGCCCCACTCCGCGGTCGGCGGCTGAACACCCAGGCCGATAAAGGAAAGCCCCGCCGCATTGAGAATCGCCCACCCCATGTTGAGCGATACCTGCACCATCATCGGCGGCAGCGCATTGGGGAACACGTGCAGCGCCATCACCCGGATGTCTGAATTTCCGGCCAGCTTGGCGGCCAGTACGTAACCGGCGTTCCGCCGCACGTTCACTTCAGCGCGGGCAACACGGGCATAGAACGGCACGTTGATGATAGCTGTGGCATAGATAATGTTTTCCACCGTGTTACCGGCGGCAGCGACAATGCCCATCGCCAGGACGAAAAGCGGAAATGCCATGATGGTATCGACCATGCGTCCGACCAGACGATCCCACCAACCGCCGTAATATCCGGCCAGCATGCCCAGGAACCCGCCAACGACGAAGGAGATGGCAACGGCACTGACGGAAATCAGCAGGTCGAGCCTTGTGGCGACCAGCACCCGGGAAAACACGTCGCGGCCGACATTGTCGGTGCCAAACCAGTGATCCCAAGACGGCGGCTTCAACGCATTACCAGCATTCGTCGCCAATGGATCATACGGCGCCAGCAAAGGTCCAAAAATTGCCACGATCACGATCATCAGGAACAGCGAAAACGCGATCAGCGTCACTGGGTTGCCGGTCGCGATATAGACGAACTGCGACCAGAAAACTTTTGCGCTGCGCTGCCGTCCGTTATCGGGTTTCGCGTCAGAAACGGGAGGCAATGTACTCATGCGTCAATACCGACGCGCGGGTCGACCAGCGTATAGACGATATCGATGAACAGGTTTAGAATCACAAACAGGATTGCCATCGACAACACAAAGCCCTGGACGGCGGCATAATCCGACGCGATCAGCGCTTCAATTGCATAGGAGCCGATACCGGGCCAGGCAAACACCTTTTCGACCAGAACGTTCGCGCCCAGCATGAACGAAAACACCATCCCGAGGGTCGTGATGACCGGGAGGATCGCGTTCCGGAGTGCGTATGTGATCACGACGGTGCGTCGCGGCAGGCCGGCCGCGCGAGCGGTGCGGACGAATTCGCCGCCAAGCACCTGCAACATCGCGGCACGCGTCATCCGGGCGATCGGCGCCAGCGAGAACAGACCGAGCGTTATCGCCGGCAGAATTAACTGCACGAAGGCCGCCCAGAAGGTTTTAAAATCGCCGCCGATCAGCGCGTCCACCGTGAACAGACCTGTCACCGGCTCCGGCGACAGTAACAGAATGTTGAGGCGGCCGAGCGGCGCCGGGGCGAGACCCAGCAGATAGTAAAATATGTAGAGCAGGAACAGGCCGGTAAAAAAGGTCGGAAGCGACACACCGGCCGTGACCACTACGCGGCACAGATGGTCGATCCACGAATTCTCGCGCAAGGCGGCCATGATCCCGAGCGGCAGGGCGACACCGATGGAAAATAGCAGCGCCGCAAGCGTGAGCTCGAGCGAGGCCGGCAGACGGCGGAGCAGATCGTCTGTCACTTCCTGGCCGGTCGTCAGCGATGTGCCAAGATCGCCTGAAACCAGATCGGTGACGTACACCCAGAACTGTTCGGGCAGCGTTTTATCGAGGCCGAGTTCTGCGCGGATCTGCGCGATCGATTCCGCATTGGCAGCGGGGCCGGCGAAATAGGCAGCCGGATCGCCCGGCAAGGCGCGGGTGAGCAGAAACGTCACCACGATGATGCCGATGATCGAGGGCACCGCCTGTAACAGGCGGTGCCCCACAATGGTGAGACGGGACCCGGACATCAGATGCCCAGGTCCGTCAGCGTCAGGTTGGAGGCGTGTTGCACGCGGTCCCGCCTAGGCTTTCAACGAGAACTTGCGGGCGTCGAGCACACGGTGGAAGTGATACTCGTAGCCTTCAAGGTCCTTGCGGTGCGCGACTTCGAGCACCGGCTGCCAGAGCGCAATACGCGGCAGGTCGGCCCACGCGTATTCGAACAGCTTCATCACCTTCTTGGCGTATTCCGGATTGGACGTCTCCATGTGGAGGCTCTCATTGACCAGCTGGTCGACCGACGGATTGTCATAGTTCGACGAGTTGAAGAGATGTCCCTTCATGTAGGCCCAGAAGAAGTAGTAGCAGGGGTAATTCAGCCAGCCACCGAAGGTATCTATGTGCAGGGCGAGGCGTTTTTCGACAAGCGCCGCGGTACGGTAGCCGGCACCGGGGATCTTCTCGATATTGGTCTCGATACCGATCTTGGCGAGGCTCTCCTGCAGCAGGAGCGCCGTCGGCTCCTGCCAGTCGGCAAGGCCCATATTGATCGAGATTGGAACCCTGAAGCCGTCCTTGAACGCGGTCTGGCTGAGCAGGTCCTTCGCCCTGTCGAGATCGGTCGTATAGGGGAAGGGTTGCGGCCATGCGGCTGTTTCAGGCTTCATCGACTTGCCGCCCCACATCCGCACACCTCGGCCATAGGCCGCCGTCTGGAAGATTTCTTCGTAGGGCACGGCAAAAGCCAGGGCCTGGCGGACCTTGGGATCCTTGAACGGCTCGAACTTGAAGTTGACGCCGAGCACGTTGATCGCGTTTTCAACCGGCGTGCCGACAACGTTCGCCTTGCCGCCCGCCTTGATCTCTTTCGCGTCCTTGGCAGGGATTTGATACGACATGTGAATGTCGCCCCGTTCGATCAGTGCGCGACGGGTCGACAATGAGGGCACTTCACGCACGATCACCCGTTTGACGCCGGGCAGCTTGCCGCCGACCCAGTTGTCGTTGCGGGTGTAGACCAGCTGCTGGCCCGGGTTCCAGCGCTCGACCGAATAGGCGCCACTGCCGGCAACATTGCGGTGCAGGTATTCGCGCGCCCATGGATCTTTCTCGGTCGCGTGTTTTTTGGCGAGCTTCGAGTTGATGATGAACGGGACCGGCACCGCAAGATCGGGAATCGTCAGCTTCGACTTGCGGAGCAGATCGATGCGGAAGGTCATCTTGTCGACGACGACAAACTGTTCCGGCTTCTCGAGCGAGCCGGCCTTCATCTGCACCGTCGGGAAACCACCGACCGAGACCGCGCGGTCCATCGACCATTTCACGTCGTCTGCAGTGACCTGGGTGCCGTCCTGGAATTTCGCATTCGGTTTGAGTTTGAAGGTGATCGACATTCCGTCGGGCGCCACCGTCCATGATTCCGCAATCTCCGGGCGGACCTTTTCATAGTCATAGGACAAAGATCCGTCGGCCAGCGTCTTCGTGTCGAACGCAACGAGCCGGTCGTAGCAGTTCACTGCAACCTGGTAGCTCGGCCGGCTGGTACCGCTCCGGTGAATATCAAGGCTGTTGATCGTATCGCCTATCACAACAACAGCCGTACCGTCTTTGCCCGCCGCTTCTGCCGGGAGGACCCGCAGAAAGGAGAGCGCGCTCGCACCCAATGCAGCGCCGCCGGCGCCCTTCACAAAATCACGTCTCTTTAAATCGCTCGTCTTCATCTCTGCGGCCTCCAAAAAAATATTTCACGCCCCAACCATGTCCCACGGTGGGGTAGATTTTTTGCCATCTGGTTTATTGTATGCAATATGTGTGCCAGTTGATCGGGCGCAGGATTCGCCGAGATATGTCAGGTATCACCCGGTATAAACGGCTCAATTTCGGGCATATTATGAAATCCGAGACGCGTATCTATTTTTATGTGCAAGGCGCGCGACAGCCATTCGATTGAAATAAAGATCAAAATGTAGGCATTTATATTTATAAGGCTATTTAATAGGCATGTACCTAGCTCGGAAGCGACCCGTCGTCCGCGGAAAATAGCCTCGTCGCACCGTCACCAGGGTTGGCACAGGCCTTGCATATGCACCAAGGCGAACCCGAACGTTACAAGCCTGAAGCAGGAACCCAAAACATGGCTGCTGAAACGTACATCCCCGCCGATCCGTACCCCTGGCCCTATAACGGCGACCTGCGGCCGGCCAACACGGCGCTGATCGTCATCGACATGCAGACCGATTTCTGCGGCCCGGGCGGATATGTCGACACTATGGGCTACGACCTTTCACTGACCCGCGCGCCGATCAACCCGATCAGGTCGGTCCTGTCCGCCATGCGGGCCGCCGGCTTCCACATCTTCCATACCCGCGAGTGTCATCGCCCGGATCTTTCCGATCTGCCGGCGAATAAACGCTGGCGGTCCCAACAGATCGGCGCCGGCATCGGCGATGAGGGCCCGTGCGGTCGGATCCTGATCCGTGGCGAACCCGGTTGGGAGATCATCGATGAGTTGGCCCCGCTTGACGGGGAGCCCATCATCGACAAACCGGGCAAAGGGTCCTTCTACGCGACCGATCTGGATCTCATGCTGCGCCGTCGCCATATCGAAAACCTCATTCTCACCGGCATCACGACGGACGTTTGCGTGCACACCACGATGCGCGATGCCAACGACAGGGGGTACGAATGCCTGTTGCTGGAAGACTGCTGCGGTGCGACCGATCCGGGGAATCACGATGCCTCCGTAAAAATGATCAAGATGCAGGGCGGAGTCTTCGGTGCCGTCTTGAACATCGCCGACCTGATCGATGCGCTGTGATGATCACATTTCCGTCCCGACCGTTTCCGCTGACTACTCGTCGGGCCGCAATCGCGCTCATGGTTATAGATATGCAGCGGGATTTTGTGGAACCGGGCGGCTTCGGTGCTTCGCTTGGCAACGATGTGAGGCCGCTGCAAGCGATCGTTCCGAATATCTCAAAGCTGATCGACGCGTTTCGCCGCCATAGCCTGATGGTCATCCACACCAAGGAAGCCCATCGCCCAGACCTTTCGGACTGTCCGCCCGCCAAAAGGCGACGCGGCAATGTTGAAATTGCCATCGGTGACAACGGGCCGATGGGACGGATACTGGTCACCGGCGAGCCGGGAAACGACATCATCCCCGAACTCTATCCTGCGCCCGGTGAAGTCGTGGTCGAAAAGCCGGGCAAGGGGGCGTTCTACGCCACCGACCTGATGGGCATCCTCGAACGGGCCGGCATTTCACACCTCGTCTTTGCCGGCGTCACCACCGAAGTTTGCGTCCAGACAACCATGCGCGAAGCGGCCGATCGCGGGTTTGAGACACTGATCGCCGAGGATGCGACGGAGAGCTATTTCCCCCAATTCAAACGGGCGGCGATCGAGATGATGATCGCTCAGGGCGGTATCGTCGGCTGCGCCGCGACCACTGCGCAAATCATCCAGACCGTGGAGACAGGTACAACATGATCAAATCGATCTCGCTCAACGAGCTTTTTGTCAGCGGCGCGAATCTCTCGACCCGAGATTGGGAAGACTTCCGGCCAGGCGTCCTGGCATCCTGGGTCTATGAAAACGGCGATGAGGATCCTGCATCCGCGTTTCTCAAATACGCGCCGGGGGCCGCAATCCCGTGGCACTGGCACCCGGCGTATGAACACATCTTGGTGCTCGAAGGCAGGCAATCGGACGAGAACGGCACCTACCACGCCGGGTCGGTGCTGATCAGCCCGCCCGGTACCGGCCATACGGTGCGCAGCGATGAAGGCTGCGTGGTCCTCGCGATCTGGGGAAAACCCGTACAGTTCGACCCGCCGGCAGTCGCGGCAACAGCAATAAAACATGGAGATATCGGTTGAAACAGGGTCTTACGCTTCGGCTGGCAGGGTCAGAGGGCGATCTTTCCCGGTCGGAATTCCTCCATCAGACGCTGTCGGCAGAGATTGTCGACGGTGTCTATACACCAGGTGACCATCTAGACGAAAAATCAATCGCCGAACGGTTCGATGTTTCGCGGACGCCGGTTCGCGAAGCGTTGCAGGCGCTGGTCGCATCGGGTCTTGCCTTCCGCCTGCGCCACCGCGGCGTCATGGTTGCCTCGCTCAGCCGCGAAAAACTGAACGATATGTTTGAGGTCATGGCCGATATTGAAGCCCTGTGCGCCGGATATGCCGCAGAGCGCATGACGGCGGAAGAACGGTATCAACTCGATGCATTTCATCGCGATTCTGCAAGGCTGGTCCGGGGTGGTAATCCGCAGCAATACGCCAAAGCCAACACCACTTTTCACAATGCAATCTATAGCGGTGCCCATAACGATTTCCTCGCCGAATCTGCGCGCTCGGTCCGTCAGCGACTGAATCCATTCCGGGGTGCACAATTTCGCCTTGAGCGTCGTATGTCGGATTCCTTTGCCGAGCATCAGAAGATCGTCGATGCCGTCCTGCGCGGCGACGTGGGCGGTGCGCGGGGCGCAATGAACGATCATGTCCGCGTCGTCGGGACGGCGTCGGAAGCCTTCGCTATTGAAGAACAAGCTGAAAACGATATCGCATCCGATATTTCCGGTGCCGAGGAGGCTGAATCGTGACGTCGCTGGATCTCGCCACGCTGCGCACAGGGTATCTCAACGACGATTTTACACCGGCGCAGATTGTCGACGCGGTTCTCAACAAGATCGCGACGCATGACGATCCGGCAGTGTGGATTCACCGCGTCGCCGATGCCGACCTGCGCGCAGCCGCAGACGCGCTCGCCGGATTGGCCCCTGACGATCTGCCGCTCTATGGCATACCGTTCGCGGTCAAAGACAATATCGACGTTGCCGGCCTTCCAACAACGGCCGCCTGCCCCGATTTTTCCTATATCGCGAACGAGACCGCACCCGCGGTTCAGCGCCTGTTGGATGCCGGAGCGCTTCTTGTCGGCAAAACCAATCTTGACCAGTTTGCTACCGGTCTCGTCGGGGTCCGGTCGCCCTACGGAACACCACGGAACGCGATCGATCCGTCCTGTGTGCCCGGCGGCTCGAGTGCAGGCTCGGCGGTTGCCGTCAGCGCCGGTCTGGTGAGCTTTTCACTCGGCACCGACACCGCCGGGTCCGGCAGGGTTCCGGCAGGGTTCAACAATATCGTGGGCGTCAAACCGACCAAGGGCCTGTTCAGCACGCGCGGCGTGGTCCCCGCCTGCCGCACGCTCGATTGTGTGTCCATTTTCGCGCTGACAACCGAAGACGGCGCCGACATACGCGACGTAATGGCCGCATTTGATGCAAAAGACGCCTATTCACGGACAGCTCCCCCACCGGCGACTACACGGCACACAGATCGCGACACTCTCAACGGGCTGCGCTTCGGCATCCCGTCAGGGAAATTTCTGAAATTCTTTGGTGACGATGCCTATCAGGCCGCTTTTCACCTTACATGCGACCGCATGACGTCACTTGGCGCGGCGCTGGTGGAAATCGATTTCGCCCCCTTCGCCGAGACCGCCGCCCTCCTTTATGACGGCCCCTGGGTTGCCGAACGCTATGTCGCGCTTCGCGCGTTCCTTGAAAAATCACCCGACTCGTTTCACCCCGTCACGCGGGCAATTGTCGAGAACGGCAAAAACTACGATGCCGCCGACGTCTACGCGGCAACATACCGGCTGGCCGATCTCGCGCGCCGGGCGGAGGTCGTCTGGGACGACATCGATGCAATGCTGCTACCGACATCGGGCCGCATGTATACCGTCGCCGAGGTCGAGGCCGACCCGACCCAGCTCAACAGCAATCTCGGCTACTACACCAATTTCGTGAACCTGTTGGATCTCGCCGCCCTTGCCGTGCCGGCGGGTTTTGCCGCAAACGGGCGCCCGTTCGGGGTGACCCTGGTCGGCCCCGCGTTCAGCGACGCCCGGCTCAGCGCCATTGGCGGCGCGATTCACCGGGATTCAGATGTGTCGATGGGGGCCACGGGTGCTTCCCTGCCGCCGGTCCGCGCAGCGTCGGGCGAGGAAGCGCCTGCCGATGACACCGTGCTGGTTGCGGTCAACGGCGCCCATATGCGCGGCCTGCCGCTGAATGGCCAGCTGATCGAACTTGGCGGCACGTTCGTGCGGGAAGACCGGACGGCGGCGACATACCGGCTCTATTCGCTGGAAGATTTCGCACCGATTCGGCCCGGCATGATCCGCATCTCGGATCCGGCGGAGGGCGCCTCTATCGCACTCGAAATCTGGGCACTTCCAACCGAATCAATCGGTGGCCTGCTGGTCCAGATTCCGGCGCCGCTCGGCCTGGGCACGCTGGAGCTCAACTCCGGCGATCTGGTGAAGGGGTTCGTGTGCGAAGCCGCGGCTGCCTCCACCGTTGCCGCGAAGGACATTACCGCCCACGGCGGCTGGCGTGCCTACCTTGGACGATGAACTAGAACGAACGTGGGTATTTCCAACCATCAGCGTCTTCATTGTCGCAAGGAGAAGGAAGAAGGATTCGATCTCATGGTGCGAGCTTGCCAGCAACGATTTGAGAATGCTGGCTTCCTTTGTTTGATGTCGGCTTTGGGTCAGAAGCGGCTGTTCCGGCCAATCCCAAAAGATGTCCGCTCTACCCCCGATAACGGAAGTTCACCGTTGGATGTCTGAATTTGGCTCAGCAGCAGAAGTGATTGGCGCGCTCGTTCAGGTCGCTTCTTAGCCAGAAGCCGACATTCTGGGATTCCCCTGACTGGTGTCGGAATATTTTACACATTCAAAATCGCGGGTTTTCAAGGATGTCCGTTATTCACCGGCAAGCAGACATTGGCGGATAGGTGGGAAAACAGCCGCTTCTAGCCAACATGAAACATTTAAGTGTTGAATACCTACGTCTGTTTTCCGATCTTAACCGACTGTCCGAACTCGGCCAGCGGTCGTTAAAGGCACTGGAAAACCTTGGTCCTCAAATGGCAATCGGCAAACTCGTGAGACCGCGGAAGCGAACACGCCCGCCTCGAACAGGCGCACCGGCAGGTTTCAGATCGGGGCATTCTGAGATGAGTTTCCCGATTGCAATCGTCCCTTCCATCCGAGCCAGTGGTGCGCCGATGCAGGCATGAATGCCAGCGGCAAAGGCCAGGTGCTTGTTATCGCTGCGGCTAATGTCAAAGCCATCGGGGTTTTCGAACGCTGCTGAATCATGATTGGCGCCACCGATGCTTGTAAGCACTTTGGTGCCCGGCGGCAGAGTCATGCCGTCGACCTCGAATGGCTCAGCGATGCCACGATTGCCGATCTGCAGCGGGCTATCGAAACGAAGCATTTCCTCGATTGCGCTGTCGATCAGCGCGGGATCATCCTTCAATTTCTCCAATTCACCGGGGTTTTCGAACAGTGCTTTTATGCCGTTACCAATCAAATTGGTCGTGGTTTCGTGACCGCCGTTGAGCAGCAATATGCAATTTTGAACTAACTCATCTTCGGTAAGCGGATCTTCCTCGGTGTCCTGAGAATCGATCATTTCTTCAAGAATGTCGCCGGCGCGCACACCGTTTGCCATGTCGCGCTTTTTCTCGTTGAGCAGTTGACGGAGATAATCGGTGAATTCCGTCACCGCGCGATTTCCCTCTGCGACCATTTCGGGCGTTGCCGTCGGCTCCAACGGAGTCACGATCGCCCGCGACCATCGTTGCAAAGGCTCTCGGTCGCCCGGCGCGACGCCCAGCATCGTACAGATGACTTCCACCGGAAGCGGAAATGCGAAATCCGAAATGATATCCATGCCGCCGTCTGACTTGCAATGGTCGATAAGATCGTCAACAAGATTCACCACCCGAAATTCGAGTGTCTTCAGTGCACGCGGCGTGAATGCGTGGCGAAGGAGGTTGCGGATCCGAGTATGAAACGGGGGATCACTGAAAACCATCGACGTCGTGTGCTGCTCGAACAATGGGCCTGGACCGAATTTCTTGCCGAAAACCTCGCTATTGTCCGACGTCATTCCCTTGGTTCGATATACACGGCGCACATCCTCGTAGCGCGTCAAATAGTAGGAGCCATCAGGATTACGATGCACCGGATCACGTTCCCGCAAAGCTTTGTAGAACGGGTATGGATTTTCATAAAATCCCGCGGGCGGCGCAAAAATGCTAAAGCCATCGAGCACGACATTTTGCGAACCGGATTGAGATATGGTCGACATAACAATCACTCCGTATAGATTCGATGGCTCTTTATACCACCTGATGCACTTGGCCGCTTGCCTTTGCAAAGCCGTCAATCCAACCCCCGCGGACGACATGAGGGCGGGCCAAAACGGGTGATTCAATGTTTGCTTCAATCCGAACTTGGACGTTCGTCTTGGAGGTGCAGATGTCTGCTTTGGGTCAGAAGCGGTTGTTCTGGCCATGCCTGTATATGTCTGCAACACCCCCGATAACGGAAGTCCACCGCTAGATGTCTGAAGTTGCCTCAACAATGGAAATGATTGGCGCGCTCGTTAAGGTCGCTTCTTAGCTAATAGCGGATATTCCGTCGTAGTGCCGGTCGCGTTCGCTAAATCGCCAGAAACGGATGTCCCTCAAGCTTTTTCAAAGCGAAAATAGTTTTGACAACGCTAACAGTCTCAATGGCTATATGGCGATCACCGCATTTAATTTCGCCGCGCAGGTGGCGGAACGCCGGGCACCATTATAGACCAGCGGTACTCCGCAAAAGGTCGTGGTCATTCTGTCGGTGAAGTCGTCATGCCCCCGGATGACGGGTGCCTTGGGTCCGAATTCATCAACGCATTAAAATCATCGGGAGTATTGGAAGCGCAGGCACCATGGTCGGGGCGGGTTTCGTCGAGATTCTAGAGTTCACAACTGACAATTGGTTGAACGAACGTGCTGCTAATATATTAAGCAGGTGAGCATGTATGCCTATTATTTATGCGATCTGGCTTCAATAAGGTCATCCGGCGTCCTACGGGATTCGCTGGATTTTCTCCGTAATCCCTTGAATTAGCGCCGTTCGACACGTGATCGCGAACTTGGCACGCGGTTTGCAATGCATGTTGCGTTGCACAATTCCGTGCTAAGGAGCGTCAATATGACAAAACTAAGATCCGCAGTTCGCTACGCAGGGGTAGCGGCGATTGCAGC
>MEHZ011581361.1_pt1 | contig 11893 bp, 9 predicted proteins | sample 897221 | NCBI WGS metagenome assembly MEHZ01 (sample SAMN05514161, study PRJNA337945) | marine metagenome | isolation source: marine surface water | place: Arctic Ocean | collected 2007-12-13 | reverse complement strand
GCCCACCAAAGGGGACCTCTTTGTCCGGAACTGCAGGCGATAAATGCCCCAATAAATTGCACCGCCCGCGAGGTTTTAAATGTCCGATGGGAAAAGTACCGGTGGTAAAATGCGGTAATTGAAAACATGCGTAGACTGTATGAAATCGAGGCCACCACAAGGCAGGCAATTGTAACTGGGTAAAAGAAGGCAAGTAGAGTCAACAGATGGATAATTACATAGGGCAAACACCTAAACCATTCCACACGGCCTTCTGAACCAAGTGGTTCATCATGAGTTTCTGGGGGTGGACACACCCATTTGGATAAAGAAAATGACATTTTACGCGACTGGGTCTAAAACGAGGGAAAGTTCTAAAGGACTCATCTTCGTTTTACCACGTAAATCTGTGCTGACTAGTTGATCTAATTTGCGGAAGTCAATTTTCCCATTTTGGATAAGAACTGCTCGGAGCTTTCTTAATCCTAAAGATTCAAGTTGGCGTACCCGTTCACCCGATACATTCATGGAGTCAGCAATTTCATCCAATTTCATGGATTCACCCTTTTCCATACCGAATCTCATGCTCAGTACTTTTCTCTCTCTTTGATCAAGAAAAGATAAAGCAACACTAATATCGTCGGAGAGTGAACCGTCTTCCCGGTAAGATTGTTTGAGTTCTTCTTCCGCTGTCATTAAGTCGGCTAATGTACTGTCCGAGTCTTCATTCAAAGGCTCGTCCATAGAAAGAGAGCTGGTGGGGGCAAATTTGACCCGCTTGGTTAAATTCCTGTCTTGGCCTAAGGCATCACTCACTTCATCGTCTGTGGGGTTTCGACCAAGATCAACTTGTAATTCGGAACGAATTTGCCCTTCTTTTCGCTTTCCTTGTGAAACATCGTGGGGTACGGCAACAGCACCTGACATCTTACCAATGAGACGTTGAATCCTCTGACGAATCCACCAGGCTGCATAGGTGCTCAGTTTTATTCCACGAGTATAATCAAATTTGTCCAAAGCAACTACTAATCCTTGGATTCCCTCGGCCATAATGTCTTCCATTTGGACATTAGTTTGACGGAATTTCAAAGCGATCGAAGCAACTAAACGGATGTGGCGTTCAATTAATTCCTTTCTTGCTTCATCGGAGCCCTTAGACATTTCTACGAAGAGTTTATCACACTCTTCCTTGGAAGGTGGAGCCATGCGTGAACGATCGGAAATAAATCTGCCTACTGGATCGAGAGAATTGTTTCCTTGAGATGCTGTGACATGTGGAGTTACCATTATGAAAAAGATAACGCGTTGGGTCTTCGGAGGGATCATTGAAAATGCATCTTTTTTTTCAAATTATTAGAATTGATTAATAAAAGTGTGGAAATCGGTCAATTTCTTGTTTTTCTTGGTTATTTTTTAAAAAGTTTGTCCTTTAACCTGTTTAGGAATCAGATGAATAATAATTGAAAGAAAGTATAGACAAGCAAATTTTAACTCTTAAAAAAGCAGGCCTTTATTGCCCCGCGGGTAAATTTTACATCGATCCTCGGGGGAAGGTGGATCGAGCACTCATTACCCATGCCCATAGTGATCATGCGAGGTCGGGGCACAAAGAGTATCTTTGTACAGATTCTTGCAAAGCATTGTTACAAATTCGTATTGGAGGGAAGAATCAGATTCAATCTTTGCCATTTGGGAAGAGCCTGGTCATTGGGGACGCGCGTGTCTCTTTTCACCCAGCAGGGCATATTTTAGGATCGGCTCAGATACGAATAGAAGTGGGTGGACGAGTCTGGGTGGTGAGTGGCGATTATAAACCCCAGTCAGATCGAACGGCTGAACCTTTCGAACTCGTTACCTGCGATGGTTTTATTTCAGAATGTACCTTCGGATTACCGGTTTATCGTTGGCGACCAGAGGAGGAAATTCATGAGCAGATTAATCGATGGTGGGAGGGAAATAAAAATGCGGGCTATGGTTCCCTTATTTTCGCTTATTCATTAGGAAAAGCTCAACGGGTATTGGCGGGACTTGATGCTTCGGTCGGTCCCATTTATGCTCATTCAGCAGTTCATCCTTTTTTAGAACATTATCAAAATGCGGGCGTTACTTTGCCCGAGGTTAAAAAAATTGAGGATGAGAAGGATTTTTCGGGTGCGATGGTAATTGCTCCACCTGCGGTAGAAGACAGTAGTTGGATGAGAAAGTTTCATACGGTGAAGCGTGGCTTTGCCTCGGGATGGATGGCCATTCGGGGCCCACGCAGGAGAAAGAACATTGATCGTGGCTTTGTTCTGTCCGATCATGCGGATTGGCCCGGTTTAATTGATGTGATCACAGGAACGGGGGCAGAGGTGGTAAAAGTAACGCATGGGAATGGAGATGCACTGAGTCAGTTTCTTGTTGAAAAAGGTATAAACGCCTCGGTTTTAAATGAATCTAGCTTTCGAAGGGAGGAGGAAGAGTGAGGCAGTTTTCTCAACTTTTTCATGACTTAGATCAAACGGCTAAAACCAATGATCGAATCGATTATTTGGTGACTTATTTTAAAGAGGCTGATCCTCAAGATTCAATCTGGTTATGTTGGTTTTTGGGGGGTAATCGAATTAAGGGAGCAATCAAAACCTCGGAACTTCGATCTTTTGCATCTGAGAGGAGTGGGTTGCCTGAATGGTTGCTTAAAGAATGTCATGATCGGGTCGGGGATTTAGCAGAGACATTATCTCTCTTAATAGGTGAGGAGCGGATGGGTGAACCACGACATTTATATGAAGTGGTGAAAGAGTTGATTCAACCCATGGTCTCAATGAATACGGGTGAAAGAAAGGAACAGATTTTTAAGGCTTGGGATTCGTTGCGGGAAATTGACCTTCTGCCTTTTCATAAATTACTCACGGGTGGTTTTCGGATGGGGGTATCGAAGGGGAATTTATGTAAGGCTCTCGCTCGGGTGGGGGAGGTCGAATCTGCCATAATTGCCCAGCGGTTGGCGGGCAATTGGACACCACATACTTTATCTTTTGAACAAATTATTAATCCAAGTGAAGCGGATACAAGGCTTTGCCAACCTTTTCCTTTTTGTTTGGCCAATCCATTGCAGGAAGAAATTAGTACTTTGGGTGGTGTGAAGGATTGGCAAATTGAATGGAAGTGGGACGGTATTCGTGCACAACTGATCACGCGAGGTGGAATGTGTATGCTTTGGTCGCGAGGTGATGAATCTGTGGGGAATTCTTTTCCCGAAATTACTAATGCCAGTAAATGGTTACCTACTGACCTATGCCTTGACGGAGAGATTTTGGCCTGGGGAGCGGAGGGACTCCGTTCATTTTCGAATCTTCAGTCAAGGCTTGGACGAAAAGAACCCGGTCCAGGCATTCTCAAAAAGGAACCGGTCAGGTTTCAAGCTTACGATCTGTTGCGTATGGATGGAGTTGATTTGAGAACGGTTTCTTTGGCCGAGCGAAGGGAGAAGTTAGAAAAGTTATGTTCTTCTTTACCCCAGGAATTTCCGATTGGGATCTCTCCTTTAGTCGAAGAAGGAGATTGGGGAAGTCTGGCACTATTAAGAGAGGAATCGAGGGATCGCGGAGTGGAGGGTTTTATGCTTAAGAAAAAGAGTTCATCCTATCAGGTAGGTCGAGCAAAAGGCTCTTGGTATAAATGGAAGGTCGATCCATACCTTGCCGATATGGTCGTGGTCAGTGCACAACTGGGCCATGGGAAACGGTCGAATTTATATTCCGATTACACGTTGGCGGTGTGGGATGGAAATGGTGAACTTGTCACAGTGGCCAAGGCATATTCGGGATTAACTGATGATGAAATTAAAAAAGTCGACCGGTATGTACGAAAAAATATAACCGGAAAATTTGGCCCTGTCCGCTCGGTCCGGCCGGGGATTGTATTCGAGATTGCCTTTGAGGGAGCACGGTCATCGGGTCGACACAAATCTGGAGTGGCTTTACGTTTTCCGCGAATCAAGCGTTGGCGTGAAGATAAAAAAATTGAAGACGCAGATAGTCTACAAGTAATTCGTGGTTTTGCCCGAATGAGTGAAGAGATTAAAAAAGCAGATGGGACCAAGGTTGATCAGCAAGGGAATTTATTGCTTTTTTAAATTTAAAGGAACTTTTTAAAAAACTTTGCTCCTTTAAAATGTACTCCACCTGGCCATGAAGTGATGGCAGTTATTTTACTCATTTAAATGGAAACCTTTTTCCCTAGACTCGCCTTAAACTTGGCCAGGTTTTCTTTGGCACTGGTTTTTCGATCTACGATTGGGCTTGGGTAATCGACCCCTATCAGACAATTGCAACTTGTTTGGACTGAGTCGGGAGCAAGGTGCGGTTCATAGATATATTGGGCGGGGAAATTCTTTAGTTCAGGGACCCAAAATTTAATAAATTCTGCTGTTTTTGTTTCAACATTAAGACTTGATTTTTGATCGGGACAGGGGTTGTAGAGTCTAAAGTAAGGCATGGAAAAGGGGGCAACTCCAGACAGCCATAACCAGTTTCCATTATTGAGAGCCCAATCGCTATCAATCAGTTTTTGATCAAATACGCTCCTTCCCAATCTCCAATGTTGCCAGAGTTGACCACGGGTAAGAAAGCAGGATACTGCGTGTCTACCTAAGTGATGCATCCATCCCGTGGTATTAAGTTGCCTCATTAATGCATCGATATACGGAAAGCCTGTTTTACCTTCTTCCCAAGCGGTCATTTTTTTCGAATCACAAACACCCCAGTCGATTGATTTGCACATTATATTGCCTGTGTCGTCATCCCAATTTTCGACTGATCGGGAAAGCAGGTAAAACATTTCCCTAAATAATAGTTGGCCATGAAGTGATTCGGGAGGATTGGTGTGTTCTGCTTGGGAATAACTCTTCTCACATTCTTTCCAAAGCTTACGAACGGATAGGCACCCATTACTGATGTAGGCTGATAAACCGGTGGTACTCGGTTCCATTGGTTCGGATGCCTCGTTTGTGGACATCGTCTTGGGCTTTCTAAAATTGTTAACGAAATCAATCTGCCCCGAGACTTTTCTTTTTAACCTTGCGAGTGCTTCAATTTCTCCACCTGGGAAATATGATTTTACGGAAAATATATTTGAATTTATTTTGCTCGAAATTTGATCAATTATTTCCTCGATTGTTAGAGGGTGAAGTGACTGACTTTCATCGACTGGACTATTGAAAGGAGGGGTCGGTAGAGGCTTGAAATTCTTGGGTTCGGGGATCGGGTCATCAATTTGAAAGAAGCCTTGTTCGTTGTAAGAAAAATTAGCCGCAAAGATTTTTTCGATATCCTTCATCGATTTCGGATTTTTAAAGGAAGTCGATGAGATAGTTTTTTCAATATCAAGAATGGTCTGGATAGCAGAAAAAGATTTGATTCGGATATCCTTATTTTTTCCTTCAAGCGATTGACAAATGGCAGAAAATTTTTCTCTTTCGTACGGCTCGGAACCATATTCGCAAAGAAGGGAATTGAAAACCTGGCCCAAACTTTGTTGGATTTTTTCAAATAAAGACAATGGATCACCTTGTAGTAAAATAAGCCTACTTCCGTACTTGGAAGAAAGTTGTGAATCTAAATCCTGCAGACTTTCGATCAGGAATCGTAACCTGCTTGCTCCCAATTTTTCATAATCCTTACCCACAATATTAGGATCCAGAATAAAAAGGGGAATGATCTTTTCAATTCGGGAATCCTCGCAGGCTTCAGTTAATACTGGATTGTCATGTAGGCGTAAAGACTTACGGAACCAAACTATAGAAGTACTCATTAGAAATGTATAATGCGGGACTAATCGTTACTCGTCTTCCACACTATGCCTGGTCGCGAAGAATGTAAAAGGAGTGAACGGAGAGAAAAATTAAAAGTAGGAGAATTCACTTAAAAATGGTTAAATGCCCAGTGACGGGACAGACCGTTTTGATTCAAAAGGGAGGGGTTTGTGCCTCCTTGATCGAGGACAATGCGGCTAATGCACGTGCTCGTCCTTCCTTGTGATCTACGCATGGATGTGGGTAATTATTCCCGAGGAAAACATCGCTCACGATGAGCAAGTCTGGGGGTGCTTCCCATGGTTTAAAAATCCATTTGTCTGGAAGTTCTTTCAGGCTGGGAATCCATTTCCTTGCATATTCGCCTTTTCCATCAAATTTTTCTCCCTGAGTAATTGGATTAAAAATCCGAAAATAAGGAGCCGCATCAGCCCCGCAGCCTGCAGCCCATTGCCAACCTTGGGTATTACTGGCAAGATCCGCATCGACTAAGGTATCCCAAAACCAACGCGCCCCATCCTGCCATGAGAGAAGGAGGTGTTTAACCAAGAAAGAAGCGACGACCATTCGAACCCGGTTGTGCATCCATCCGGTTTCATAGAGCTGCCTCATACCGGCATCCACCATCGGGTATCCGGTATTCCCAAACTGCCAGGCTCGTAGGCTTTTATCGTCATTGAGCCAAGGAAATGCGGCATATTTTTCCCGCAGGGGTTGATCAGGAATTTGAGGAAAGTGATAAAGTAGATGATAGGAAAATTCCCGCCAGCCAATCTCGACTAAGTATTTATTTTCCCCGATAAATTGATCTTCGTTATCTGCAGTCAGGACGGCTTTACAAATTTGTCGCGGGCTGATTAGTCCCCATGCCAGGTAGGGGGACAGGCGTGAGGTGCCGTCCATTGAAGGAATATTGCGAGCAGTGGCGTAAAACTGGGTTATCTCTTCGGCGGTTCTTTGAACCAGTCGATGGGCAGCCTCTTCCGAGACTTCCCAATGCTGATCGAGTTTCATATGCCAATCGTGGTCGGGGAGAAGTGCTAGTTTATCCAAGGGCAAGGACGGGGCCGAGCTCGAATAAAATGATAAGTTCTCTAACAAATAACAGGCGGGTTCTTTGTAGACGCCGGCACGGCAATTGCGCCAATAGGGTGTAAATACCTGAAAAGGTCGACCCGATCCATTTTTGATCTCCCAGGGTTCTTGGAGAAGTGAGGTGTTGAAAGATTCAATCGCGACTGGTTGACCAGCCAATGCTTCTTCGACTGCTTTTTCTGTGGCCCGCCCTGCGGGATCGTAAGTTCTGCCAAAATAGAGGGTGCCGGCGTTAAGTGTTTTGGCTAACTCAGGCAGAATTTCTTCCGCTTTTCCGCATTGCAAAACGAGTGAGCCTCCTAATTTTCCAATTGATTCCTCTAAACTTTTTAAAGTGTGGTGGAGCCACCATCGGGATGCGGCACCGGGCGACCATTGAGCACCCTCCTCTTTATTCCAGATGAATACAGGGATGATCTCTTTCCCTGCCTTTAGTGCCGCCTCAAGGCACGGGTTGTCTTGTAAGCGTAAATCTTTTCGAAACCAAACTAAAGCTCGGCCTTTGGATGGTGGAGAAGAATCAGCGATCATTGAGACGAAGTTTGGATAGCCCGCTATCCACTTTGAGAACTTGGCCAGTGATTGATTTTGCCGCATCGGAATGAAGAAAAGAAATCGTGCCAGCGATTTCGTCCACCGCAGGTATTGTCTTCAAAGGATGTCTGTTTTCGATTAAGGGAATCATTTTGTCGCCTCCCACCATCCCTAAGCCCATTTCAGTAGGTGTCAAGGTTGGTGCAACCACATTCACTCGTACTTTAGGGGCCAAATCAGCGGCGAGGGCCAAGGCAAATCCCTCAAGGCCAGATTTAGCTGCGGAGATTGCACAATGATTAGGCAATCCGGCACTGGCGGCGACTGAGGATATAAATACGACAGAACCATCCAACTTGGTGAGCAGGGATTGCACAAGAGTGAACGCATCTAATACGCTGGTTTTATAAGCCTCGAGCATCTGTTCGGATTTTAAGCGTTTGATGGGGCCTAAAATTACTTTTCCAGGGCAGAAGGTAAGGGCGTTAATTTTCTCGGGTAATTGATCAATAAATTGTTCAGGTGCGCTCGCATCCCCTGTAATCCAAGTGCAACCAGAAGGCTGTTCAGTCGGAGGTGTACGGGAGAGGGCAATTACTTGCTGTCCAGCATTGATTGAATGGTCGACCAGAGAGCGTCCGATACCACGTGAACCACCCACAATTAAGTGAACGGAAGAGTTTGATTTGCTTAATGAATCCACAATATAACATCGTACGGAAAGGATTCTCGGATCACAATTTTTTATCCTCCCTTGCCTTTTTGAAAATTGTAACATATTTCAAAAGAATGACAAGAGGTGGAATCAGAAAAGGAGCCGGCCGGCCTAAAGGCAGTAATCATTACGGAGAAGAAACCCGCCCCGTTCGTATACCTGTGAGCCAAGTGGATCGAGTCTTACGATTTGTAAAGGAGAGGGAAAATCAGCTGCCTCTTTACGCAAGTGGTGTATCGGCAGGCTTTCCTTCCCCGGCCGATGATTATCTTGAGGGCGTGCTTGATTTAAATGCCCATCTCATTCGGGAACCTAACGCTACTTTTTTTGTAAGAGCAAATGGAGAATCGATGATTGGAGCCGGTATTCACGATGGAGATCTTTTAGTGGTGGATCGAAGTCTTCGGGCAACGGATGGGAAGGTGGTGATTGTGGCCTTGAATGGTGAACTTACGGTTAAACGTTTTAGTAAAGAGAATGGAAAATCCTGGTTGAAGCCCGAAAACCCAAAATTTAAAGCGATTCTACTGAAGGAGGAAGATGATACTCATTTATGGGGAGTGGTGACTAGTGTGATTCATTCCCTATGATTGCCCTTGCGGATTGTAATAATTTTTATGTTTCTTGCGAACGGGTCTTTCGACCCGCGTTGCGAAACAGGCCGGTAATTGTCCTTTCCAATAATGATGGCTGTGCGGTGGCCCGTTCTAATGAGGCCAAGGAATTGGGAATCGCGATGGGTGCCCCTTACCATCAAATTAAGAAACTCTGCGAGCGAAACGGAGTAACCGTATTTTCTTCGAATTATGAATTGTATGGTGATATGTCCCGCCGAGTCACTTCAGTTTTGAGGCGTTTTGCTCCCGAGTTGGAGATTTATTCGATCGATGAATCTTTTCTCAATCTAACTGGTGTCGAAGCGCCTTTATTGCTCAGTCAACGGATTCGAAAAACGGTACTTCGTTGGACTGGTATACCCATCTCAATTGGACTGGGAGAAACTAAGACATTGGCAAAATTAGCCAATCGTTTAGCCAAGAAAAAAAAGACGGGCTGTTTTCAAATATTAAAGAATGACGAGAATTCTCTTGGACAGATCCCGATTGAGGATATTTGGGGAGTGGGGCGCCGGTTGAGCGTTCGTTTGCACCGTGTTGGACTGACTCATGCCCTGGGTTTCGTGCAAGCTCCTTCCTCGATTATCCGTTCGATTGGAGGCGTTACCCTGGAACGGACTCAGCGTGAACTTTCAGGGATTTCCTGCTTGGAAATGGAGCAGGTTCCACAACCCCGTAAAAATACATGTTCGTCCCGATCGTTTGGCCGACCGATTGAGACTCTGGTTGAATTAGAAGAGGCAGTGGCCAACTATGCGGTCAAGGCAACGCGCAAGATTCGCTCGGAAGGTACAGTCGCCTCCGCATTGCAGGTTTTTATCCACACTAATCGTTTTCGGGAGGATCAGGCACAATACTCCAATTCCCGAACCCTTGCTTTTGACGAACCAACGGATGACCTGATCCGAATAGTTAAGAATGCCAAGTCTTTACTCCGGTCGATTTTTCGAAAAGGATACTCTTATAAAAAAGCGGGGATTTTACTTCTTGATCTGCTTCCTCAAGGCACTCAGCAATCCCTACTCTTTGAAGAACATACCAATCCACGACGTCGGGAATTTATTGATTCCTTCGAGGAAGTCGCCGCTCGCTATGGACAATCATGTGCTTTCCTCGCTGCTCAAGGAGTAAGTAAAGATTGGTCGATGCGTAGGGAAATGCGTACTTCACGCTACACGACCAGTTGGGATGATCTCTTAGAAGTTTCTTAGGCCTTAGGGACTTTGTGCCCAGTCGAAGCGTTTAATGAATCTTTCCAATCGATTAAAGTTTTATTCGATAAAGTCGAATATAAAAATATGCCATTAATGTTAAATTCGAATACGACCACACTTGCAGCGAGTCAGTATCTTTCCATGGCAGATTTAGCAGTGAAGAAAAGTTTGAGTAAACTTTCTTCAGGAAAACAAATTGTTTCAAGTTCTGAGAATGCAGGAGGTTTTGCAGTGTCTAGTAAAATTAAATCGAGCTTGCAGCGGAACCAAAGACTACGAGAAAATTTAAATAATTCGATTTCATTCCTGCAGGTTCAGGGAGGTGCACTTACGATTGCGGGTAAACTCTTGTCGCGCATGTCAGAATTGAAAACCCTTTCTCTTGATATTTCGAAAAATGCTCGTGATTTGGAAAATTCAAATAAGGAATTTTTGGAACTTCAATATGAACTGAGAACTATTTCAAAACAAAAGTTCAACGGAATTAGCTTGTTTACGAATCCGCAGGTACACAATCATTCGTTACAAAGTTCAACCGATGGAAATGCTGATGTGAATATGATTGTTAGCTTGGCACGCAACTTTATCACGGGAGAGTTTGTCGGTGCATCGGGAGAAGTTTTGGGAGGAAAAGATGCCAATGAATTTAGTTCATCAACTGCCCCTATTGAAATATCAACTGCAGCAGGTGCAACTGGTTTAGATAATAACGGCCAAAAGATTCCTCTAGGTTCTACTGACCTCAATTGGAGTGTTACAGGAAAGGCGAACTCGGTTGTGCGAGTATCAAAGAATCCCGCGTGGGCAGATGAGACTCCAACCGCAGCATGGGTTGGATTGGATCCAGGGCCGGCTGGAGATTATTTTTATTCAATGTCTTTTGATCTAGGAGGTTATGACTTGAGTAATGTTAAAATATCTGGCCAAGCTGCAACAGATAATGCAGGTCGAATATTAGTGAACGGACAAGATATGGGAATTAATTTTCCGACAAACAGCTATGCGAATTTACAATCGTTTGGACTTGAGTCTAGTGCAACAGGGATTCTTGTTGATAATGTGTCTACTGTTCCCAATGTACTCATTGATGGAATAAACACCTTAATAGTTAAGGTTAATAATGCGGGAACTAATCCAGGACCTACTGGACTACTATTTGATCAATTGAACATTTCTGCATCCAAGGTCGTTACTTCTCAAGTAGAGGATGATTCTGTACAATATAGTAATTTAGACCAATTCAGTATGGAAGATTTTGCTAAGTTTGAACAGAGCCTATCAACTGCTTTGGCCCAAAATGGTGCTGAGCATTCACGCATTGTTCATAGGCTTCGAGACTTGGAGTCGAATAATGAGCATTTAGAACTTTCATATGGAAGGAATATGGATTTAGACTATGCAAAAGAAATGGCAGAATTGTCGAAGCAAAAGTTACTCACTCAATCCTCCGTTCAAATGATGGGCTCAGCTGTTAAGCTGACTGAGATAGCAAAACAAATAATGGGAATATAGCTCAATCGACAGGACTTTGTGCCCAGTCGAAGCACCCCAGTTCTTGACCGTTCATCGCGAGGAAGTAACCGCCTGCCAATGCAGGTCCATTCCAACAACGGACGTCGCTTAGAAGTGGTTCAGATTGGAGTTCATGGAACTGATTCGGGTTTGCCTCGACCACGCTGAGAACGCCACTATTCCCGAGGATGACGAGTTTATCCTCCGCAATAATTATTCTTCCATAACCGTATTTTTTTCCCCGCCATTGTAAATCGCCAGAGGTTGCATTCAAGCAAACGAGTAGATTTTCGCTAAACCCGTAGAGAAAACCATCTTTTAATACTGGATTAGAAAACTTACTTTTTAAATCTTTGGATTTCCAAATTGTGGATAGTTGATAATCATCCCCTGTTTTCTCAATTTGTAAACATTCAGCTCCTTTGCCATACCC
>MEHZ011633780.1_pt1 | contig 11894 bp, 10 predicted proteins | sample 897221 | NCBI WGS metagenome assembly MEHZ01 (sample SAMN05514161, study PRJNA337945) | marine metagenome | isolation source: marine surface water | place: Arctic Ocean | collected 2007-12-13 | reverse complement strand
GGCATGACGTTTTTTCCGAGTTATGACGGGATTATTTCGATGTCCCGGTTGCAGATGTCCAAATGGGACCTGTTTGAGCCGTATATGTAGTTCATCCACCGGCTGATGAACTATCCGGCGGGGCCCAGCCAGGAAGAAAAAGAGATTATCACCGCGTTCTGTTTGCTGCTGAATGCCTGCGATTTCTGCTACGGCGCTCACAAGAATGTCTGCATGTCGCTGGGGGTGGATAAAAAGCTTTTCCCGCAACTGGTGGGCGAATTCGATACGGCCCCGGTGGATGGAAAACTGAAGCAGGTGCTCAAATACGTTCGCAAACTGACCTTGACGCCGGACCGGATGACCGATGATGACGCCAAAGCCTGTTACCGCACCGGGTGGAGCGAGGAAGACCTGACGATTGCGATCACGGGGTGCTCCAGCTGGAACTGGTTCAACCGCATGATCCTTGGTTATGGCATCGATAAGAAATGGGATGAGAAGGCTTTTCGCGAACGCGGTGCGCCGGACAAGATGGCCAATGGCTACAAGGCCTATTACGACGAGATGATCGCCAAAGGTTTCGGAGATACCAGTGGATCGAAGAACCTGCTGCCGCCTGCCGTCTGAGTTTGGCTAATGAAAATCCCGTGACGGGAACAGCTTCCGCGACACACCCTGACGGCTTTCCGGGATCGGGCTTTTGACCTCGTCGGCGCGGGCGAGATTGTTTTCATAGGCGGCATTCGCGCCTTTGCGCCGGTCGGTGGATTTGAAGTCCGGGCCGGCGAGTGCGCGCAGACGGGTGGTCATGTCTTCTAGGTGATCGGCGATGACATGGGTGACGATGCCTTCTCGTTGTAGTTTGCCCGTCACTTTGATCAATCGGGCGGCCATGACGACCCGGCGGAACCGCTCGAACGTCTTTGGCCAGACAACCAGATTAGACACCCCGGTCTCGTCCTCCAGCGTGATGAAGATAACGCCGCTGGCCGAGCCCGGCCGCTGGCGGACCAGGGCCAGCCCGGCGACGATGACCCGCTTGCCGTCCTTCGTGTGCAGCAGGCTGTCGGCAGGGACGGCGCCCGTCGCCGCCAGTTCATCGCGTAGCAGCGCCAGCGGGTGCGTTTTGAGGGATAGGCGTAACGCCGCATAATCGTGTGTCACCTCTTCGCCGATCGCCATGGAGGGCAGGGAGACTTCCGGGTCTTCGCGGTTTTCCCCGGCTGCGAACAGGGGTAACGGCTCTGGCGGTAATGCGCGTACGGCCCACAGTGCATCGCGCCGCCGCAGCTTCATCGAGGTATAGGCATCGGCCTGTGCGAGACGTTCCAGGACGGGGGCGGTCAGCCTGGCCAGACGGTTGATCTCCGACGGATCGGTAAAATCCCGGCCCAGTGCTGCGCGGGCGTCAATCAGGGCTTTGGCGCTGTTTGCGTGAAATCCTTTGATCTGGCGGAACCCGAGCCTGAGGGCATGCTTTTCGTGTCCCTGCGGTTCAAACGTTCTGGACTCAAGTGTCCGAGGCTCCAGTGTATTATCCCAATCGCTGTGATTCACATCGACCGGTAGCACTTCGACACCGTGCTGTCGGGCATCGCGGACAAGCTGTGCCGGGGCGTAGAAGCCCATCGGCTGGCTGTTGAGGATGGCGGCGGCAAACACGTCCGGATAGTGACATTTCAGCCAGGCGGACACGTAAACCAGCAGGGCGAAACTTGCCGCATGGCTTTCGGGAAAGCCGTACTCCCCAAAGCCTTCGATCTGGCGAAAACAGCGTTCGGCGAAATCGCGCTCATAGCCTTTGCGGACCATCCCTTCGACCAGCTTTCCCTCGAAGGTATGGATCGTGCCGGTATGCCGGAAGGTCGCCATAGCGCGGCGCAGTTGGTCTGCTTCCGATGGGGTGAAATCTGCGGCGACAATGGCGATCTTCATCGCCTGTTCCTGAAACAGGGGCACGCCGTGGGTTTTTTCCAGCACTTCGCAGAGTTCCTCGGATGGAAATTCGACCGCCTCTTCGCCGTTCCGGCGGCGCAGATAGGGATGCGCCATGTCGCCCTGGATCGGGCCGGGGCGGACGATCGCGACCTCGATGACGAGATCGTAGAATTTGCGCGGTTTCAGCCGAGGCAGCATGGTCATCTGCGCACGGCTCTCGACCTGGAAGACACCGACAGAATCGGCCTCGCACAGCATGTCGTACACGGTGGGGTCGCCCGTCGGCACAGTGGCAAGGGCAACCTTGCGACCGTAATGCCGTTCCAGCATGTCGAAGCCCTTGCGGATACAGGTCAGCATGCCCAGTGCGAGCACGTCGATCTTGAGGATGCCGAGCGCGTCCAGATCGTTCTTGTCCCATTCGATGGTGGTGCGGTCTTGCATCGCGGCATTGGCAATGGGCACCAGCTCCGATAACGGTCCGCGGGTGATCACGAAGCCACCGACATGTTGTGACAGGTGCCGGGGAAAGCCGGTCAGTTCGGCGGCGAGGCGGATGGCAAGGGACAGACGTGGGTCATTAGGGTCCAGGCCTGCTTCGCGGATATGTTTTCGTTCGACCCCGTCCGACCGCCAGCCCCACACGGTGGCGACCAGCGTGGCAGTGGTGTCTTCGGTCAGGCCCATGGCCTTGCCGACCTCGCGGACGGCCATGCGTGTACGGTAATGAATGACGGTCGCCGCCAGTCCTGCGCGTTCACGTCCGTATTTCGCGTAGATGTACTGGATGACCTCCTCGCGCCGCTCATGCTCGAAATCGACATCTATATCCGGCGGCTCGTTGCGTTCGGCGGACACGAACCGTTCGAACAGCAGGTCGATCTCGGCCGGGTCTATGGCCGTGATGCCGAGGCAGTAACAGACTGTCGAATTCGCCGCCGAGCCGCGCCCCTGGCACAAAATCCCCTGCGATCGGGCAAACCGGACGATATCGTGGACGGTCAGGAAGTAGGGGGCGTAATTCAGCTGGTCGATGAGCTTCAGTTCGTAATCTATCTGGGCGCTGACTTTTTGCGGTACGCCGTCGGGGTAGCGGGTTTTAGATCCTTCCCAGGACAGGCGCGTCAGTTCCGCCTGCGGCGTGGTGCCGGGCGGGGCTTCATCATCTGGATATTCGTAGCGCAGCTCGTCGAGCGAGAACGTGCAGCGCTCGGAGATCGCCATCGTCTGCATGACTGCTTCGGGATGGCGGCGGAACAGCCGTGCCATTTCCTCCGGCGGTTTGAAGTGACGCTCGGCATTGGCCATCAGGCGAAACCCGGCTTGATCGACGCTGCAATGTTCACGGATGCAGGTGAGCACGTCCATCAGGGCTTTGCGGTCCGGTACATGCATCCGCACGTCGTTGGTGGCAACCAGCGGGATGTTCACATCGACCGCAAGCTGGGAGAGCGCCCAGAGCCGGGCGGCATCGTCGCCGTGATAGCGGCAGCGGGCGGCGAGCCAGACATCCCGCCCCAGAACCTCCCTCAGGCGGTGCAGATGTGCGGTATAGGCGGGGTCGGTTTCCCGTTCTATTTCCCTAGCCATTTTCGGGGCCATTGTCCGGGGTGGCAGGGAGATAAAAAGCTGACCATCCGAATGGCTGAACACGTCTTCGAGGTAAATGTCGCAATCGCCCTTTGCTGCGCGGCGACGACCCAGGGTGATCAGTTTCGACAGCCGCCCATAGGCTTCGCGGTCGGTCGGAAAGCATAGAAGTGACGGTGCATCCCGCAGGTCGAGCCGGGCGCCGACGACAAGCTTTATCCCAGCCTGCTTCGCCGCCTGGTGGGCGCGTACAACCCCTGCCAGAGTGTTGCGATCCGCCACCGCCACTGCCGCCAGACCAAGCGCCGCTGCCGTTTTCGCCATCTCCGCCGGGTGCGAGGCACTTCGCAGAAAGGAGAAATTAGTGGTGACTTCAAGTTCTGCATAAAGGGACATGGATTTGAATGAGGGGGAATCCGAACGTGGTGGAAAGGCGCAGGCGCGGTTTCCGGAAATTTACGGATTTAATGCCCAACGGCAAAAAAGGACGGCACAAGCCAGTTCAGCGTCGATGCACCCTTTTGGCTGCCATGCTGGCGAGAGACCGGGTTGAGGCGATGCTGACGGTCGGTCCGCCAGCGTGCAGGAGCGCCCGTGATGAGGGCCTGCGTCTCTTCCAGCGCATTTCCTTCGTGCAGGATGCGTTCATCATGCGCCTGCTGCCAGATCATGTTGCCGGGGGTCTGCTGCATTTTGTTGATCTCGCGGGCCGAGAACGATTTGAAGGTGCGCAGGATGGCAGCAATACCGTGCGGGGAACCTTCCTCGATCTCGATGATCCCGTGTATACGGTCGGGCATCAGGGTAAAGGTATCGAGCCTGATATTGGGGAATACCCGCGACAGGTTCTGCCAATGCGTCTCTGCCGTCCGTCCGAGTGCGTTGGGCTTTATCCCCCGGCGGGTGATTCTGCCCAGGCGGGTCTTCTGCCGATGCGTGTATATGGTGAAGTAATAGAGACCTGCTTCGGATTCGGAACCGGTTTCATGTCTGGATTCGGACGCCGGGGAAGCAAGCGGGCTGAGGCTGTTCGTTTTCATGTCTGTTCTCCTGTTGCTGTCTTTAAGTATCGATTATCCGAATACGCCGTGGACGTACCAGTGGGGCTGCGCGCCGGGTCTGTAGACGCCTTCGCGGTAGACCCAGAAACGGCGGCCGCGGCGGTCTTCGACGCGGTAATAGTCGCGAATATTGTCCTGGACGGAGGTGGCGGTGGCGGTGGCGGTGGAAGTGTCTGGCAGGGTTGATGTAATGTCGTTTGCTGCGTTTGCTGCGTTTGCTGCGTTTGCTGCGTTTGCTGCGTTTGCCGCGTTTGCCGCGTTTGCCGCGCTTGCCGTATCGTCTGTCGCCTCGTCCCGTCCGTTGTCGGTCAGGCCGAGTCCGTCATGCCACCATTCGGGGGCGATGCGTTCCGGCCCGTCGGCATGTTCGATACGGAATACCTGCTTGCGCCAGCGGAACATGACGGGTGGGTCGTCCGGCACCGGTGCAACGGCCTCAACCGCTTCGGGCCGGGGGAGGAGCCGAAGCGGACGGGGCCGTGTAAGCGGCCGATTCAGGGGAGTGTCGGCGCGCCAGGGGGCGGCCGGTGCCTGACGGGTTCGTGCAGTGGCGGGAGACGTGACGATCGCACGTTCGGGGATATGGCTTTCCTGCAGGGTCATCTGAACGACGTTTTTGCTGCCGAGCCGGTTGCTGAGCCTGTCGGCCAGTTCGGCGACGTCGGCATCGTCCTGCTCGCTGCGCTTGTCGAGTGCTGCTTGCCGGTGGGAGAGTTTCTCGCTGGTAGCTGCGGTCAGGGTGATCGCATCGATGCCGAAAGCCGCCTCGATACGGTCCAGCTTGGCGGTGAACAGCCGGGCAAGATGTGCGGCATTGCGGCTGGCCCGGCTGGTGCCGGCCTCAAGCCGGTTTATCGTGCCGTCCGGATGATAGAAGGCGAGGGTTAGGCGGCGCGCGCCGATCCCGTCGGTCTCTAACGTGGCGGCAAGATCGCGGGCAAGATCCTGGACGGCATGGGCGATATCTTCCGCCCGGCCAATCGGCTCCGCAAAGGTCCGCCGTGCGTACCACGGGCTGGCCACGGCCAGCGGTGAGACCGGCTCGGGACGGTCGCCTAGCGCCTGGTCTAGCCGGTCGGCGAGGTCGCTGCCAAAACGGTCGACAAGCGCGGTGCGCGGGATCGGCATTAGGTCGCCGATATGCCGAAGACCCACGTCCTGAAGCTCGGCGACGGTTGCCGGGGCGAGGCGCAGTCCGGCGATAGGCATCGCGGCGATCGTGTCCCGCGCTCTGCCTTTGCCCACGTTTGTCCAGCGCTTGCGCTTATAGGCGGTGTAGCGGACGGCAGCCCAGGCGGCGCCGGGGGTGTCGGCGATCGCGGCATGGGCGGTAAAGCCAATATCACCAAGACGGCCGATGATGTCGCGCATCATCGCGTCTTCGCCGCCGAACAGATGGGCGCAGCCGGTGACGTCGAGCCAGACCGAGCCCGCGCCGCTAAAAGCGGTGCCGCTGCCATCTTCGTCCGGCGCTGTCCACGGGCTGAACCGGCCGCACCAGTCGCTGATCTGGGTCAGCGCGCGATTTTCGGCTTCTGCGTTGGCTTCGCTGGTCTGCAGGTCGGGCAGGATCGCGCGGGCATCGGCGAGGGTCATGCCCGTGCGGATACCCGCCTGTTCAGCGACCGTGTTAACTGCATGGAGGGTCAGCTTGCCGCCGGTCTCATCGACCAGCGCGAGCGGACTATCCAGCCAGTCTTGCCGCAGACGGCATAGGCGGTCTGTCGCAAATTTCGGCAGCCAGAGAGAAATTACCCGTTTCATCGTTCCACTCCATCATCCAGTTCGCAGCGACGCCGCCACGGCAGCGGAAAAGTTCCGCCCGCCACCGTGCAGCGCCCAGGCCCGGAGGGCCGTTAGATTCCAGGCCCGGAGGGCCGTCAAAGGTGAGCCCCGGAGGGGCCGGTCGTGTTTGTTTATTGTCGTTTGTCAGCCTGTCAGGCTGCCCGTCAGCTTGCCCGCTGGCTTGGCCGGTAGAGGTCTTCCCGATTTCATGCTCAACCGCGTCGAGCTGCCAGCGGGTGACCGCGGCGCTGGGGGTGGGCCTGTCTGTTTTGGGACGCAGCATCAGGGCGGTCACGCCGGTTTCCTCGGCGGCAAGTTGCAACCGGCGGCTGGCGGTGAGGGACATATCCGTTATTTCCCCGACGACGGCGGCTATCCGCCCGCAGCGCAGCCCTTCTTCCATTGCCCAGAGCGCATCCGCGTCACGTCGGGGGCGGACCAGGATCATGTGCGCCGGATCGATCCCGAACTGCAGCAGGGCAGGGCCGTACAGCGCGCCGGCATCGAGCGTCCAGGGCCGCTCGCACCAGAGGATCGCGTGGTTCTCCGTATCGTTCGCCAGACGGCCCGCCAGCAGGGCACAGAATGCCGTGGCAATACCGGCATCCGCGGCAAATATTTCGTGCAGCGCGCCCTTTACCAGCCCACCGCCGGGCAGATGATCGTCTATAGCTTCCACACCGAAGGGCAGCACTGGTTGATTGGTCCCGGTCAGCGTGCCGCCAAATCCTTCGAGCTGACGGATCTGCGCCTTCAGCTGTTCCAGACTGGTTGGGTTGCTGACCGGGTGACTGGTTGGATGCCCGATGTCCGGGCTGGCCGGGAGATTAGCCCGAATCCCACTGTTTTCCCGTTTTTGAGGGGGAAGGGAGCGGTTCCTGGCTCCTCCGGAGGGCCTCGGCATCGTCTGTTCCAATGTTGTATGAGAATTTATGTTCTTGTTTTGTTCTAATCAAGAACGGGAACGTCGTCAAGCAGGATTTTCGGTCCTATCTAACAGGGGCGGCAACGCCGTCAACCACCGCGATAACACTTGTCATTTCCGATCCGCTTCCGATAAAACCCCTTCAGAAATACGGAGAACACCTTTGTCATTAAGCGATTCAGGGGCGGCCCCCAATCTGGAATTGGAACCGCATTCGACCCCGGAAACGGGAATCCGGGCCCGCGTCCGCCGGTTGGTTGAGCATCATATTTTTCAGAAGGCGATCATGACCCTGATCGTTGTCAACGCGTTCACCTTGGGGGCGGAGACGTCGCCGACCTTTATGGGGCTGATCGGCCCGCAATTGCTGGTCTTCGACAAGATCGTGATCGTGGTTTTCTGCGTGGAACTGGTGCTTCGTATCTATGCGCACGGATTACCCTTTTTCCGCGGGGCCTGGAACGTTTTCGATTTTATAGTAGTCGCAATCACGTTGGCTCCGTCGAACGATTCTCTGGCCGTCCTGCGGTCACTGCGGGTGCTTCGTGTTCTCCGGCTGGTCTCTGCCGTGCCGCGGCTTCGCCGGATCGTCGCCGCCTTGCTGCATGCCGTGCCGGGTGTTGGCGCCATCGGCGCTCTTTTGCTCCTCGTGTTCTATGTCTACGCCGTGATCACCACCAAGCTGTTCAGTGCGGCGTTCCCCGACTGGTTCGGCAGTATCGGCGATTCCATGTACACGCTGTTCCAGATCATGACGCTTGAAAGCTGGTCGATGGGCATCGTGCGCCCGGTGATGGAGGTTTATTCCTGGGCCTGGATCGTCTTCGTCGCATTTATCGTCATGTCGAGCTTCACCGTTCTTAACCTGTTTATCGCGATCATCATCGATTCCATGCAGACCCTGCACGAAACCGAGCAGCACGAGACCGTCGACGAGGTCAGTGACGTTGTGCATGACGAACACCGTCGGCGGGTGATGGAATTCGAGGAACTGCGGCGCGACATGCAGGAAATCAAAGAATTGCTGAAGGAACGAAAGCCTTAGACGCCGGACACCTGCCAGAACGCCAGCTCAGAACATCGGTGCCAGGCCTTCGTAGAGCAGGCGTGTGCCGAGAACGAAGAGGATTCCATAGCTCGCCCGCATGAACCATCTCTGCGGGATTAGGTGATTGAATTTTATGCCGATAAACATCCCGATCGGCGCCAGCGGCATCAGGACGAGTGAGATCGATAGGTTCGGCATGGAGAACAGGCCGAGCCACCAATAGGGCAGGATCTTGGCGTAGTTCACCACGCAGAACAGAATAACGATGGTGCCGACGTGTATCCGTTTGTCCAGTTTCTGAGGCAGCAGATACATCGCCACGGGCGGCAGGCCGGCATGAATGACGAAACTTGTGAACCCGCCGATTGTGCCGAGGATATACCCGACCGGTTTCGACAGAACCCTTGGTGCGGCCTTTTCACCGCCGGTACGGAAAAAATCGATAAAAAACGCAATGGCGATAAAGCCGACCATCAGGCGGATCAGCTGCTCGTCCATCCATTTAAAGGTCAGTGTGCCGATGACGGTGCCAATCATGCAGCCGATGACCAACACCTTCATGCTCGGCCGGTCCCAATCCTTGCGGTAGGCCCATACGCCCATCAGGTCCATGACGCAGAGGATCGGTAGCATGATCGCCACTGCCTGAACCGGTGATGAGACCTGCGACAGTGCCAATACACCGACAAACCCGATGCCGCCGCCGAACCCGCCTTTGGACAGGCCAGCGAGCAGAACTGCGCCGACGGCAAAAGAAGCAAAAAGAGGATCGCCCAGAAGCTGGTCCATGTTGTCGTCTGATGATTTCCGTTTTGAGGGCGGTGCGGTTTTTAGGCGGGGCGGTCAGGCTGAACGGCAGAGGAGAAAAACGGCTTACGCCGCGCTGTGCGCCGTGTCGATGGAAAATTCACTACCGACATCGATGTCGAGTATCGATTTGGCGTCCCCCTGATTGACCGCGAATTCGACCAGACCGGACGAATTTTCATACCAGAACGCGCTGCCTTCGGGCAGGTCCGAGAACGTGCGGGCACGGGCAAGGCGGTGATCGTTGACGATCATCTCTGACCCGGTCGGAACGTTCTTCGCCCGCAGGCCGGTCATCGCGTTGCCGAAATTATCCAGGTAGATGACTTCCTTGAGGTCGTTGGGCCAGTGAGGGCGGCGAGCTTCGTCTTCGGGCCGGGCTTCGGACGCGACGTCGTCTCCCCGTACCAGCATGGTAGCGACCGGCGCAAACAGATCGCGTCCGTGGAAACTGGCCGACATATTTTGGGGTTCCCAAGTTATCCGCCGGAACGACCTCTCGTTCGCCCGGCGCATCACGATCTCGAACAGACCGTTATCCGGTCCGACAAAACGCCTGCCGTCGGCGGTGACGATTCCCGGGGCGCGGCTGCCGCCGACGCCGGGGTCGACAACGCAGACGAAGACGACATTGGCGGGAAAGACGTCAATCAGCGAAGCGAGCAGGTAGGAAGATGCGCGGGCCTGGAACATCGAGGCATCGTGCAGCAGATCGATGACCGGAATGCCGGGAGCATCACGCTCAAGCACGGCTTTGACCTAGCCCACATAAGGGCCGACTTCGCCGAAATCGGTGAACAGGACAATCATGGGATGGAGTGGGCCCCGCGCGGCAAGGACGGGAGCCCTCGCGGCAAGCTGCTCAGGCGCTGACGGCGGCAATCTCGATACGTTTGTCTTCGCAGATGACGCGGTTGCGGCTCAGTTTCTTGGCCATGTAGAGCGCCTGACCCGCGCGTTCGATGAAAGCGGTAATGTCTTCGCCCGGGTGATACGAGGTAACGCCGAGCGAGATGGTGACGGCGCCGATATCGTCATCCGACCCCATTTTGACCAGACGATTGGAGGCGATGAATTTCCTAATATTATCGGCGACGGAGGTTGCGCCGCCGCTCGTCGTATCGGGCAGGATGATCGCGAACTCCTCACCACCGTATCGTGCGGCAGTGTCCTTGCCTTTGAGCGAGTCAAAAAGTGTGCATCCGACGAGCCTGAGAACCTGATCACCGAGCTGGTGTCCGTGGGTGTCGTTGAAATCCTTGAAATGATCGAGATCCGCAAAGATGAGCGACAGCGTCTCACCGTTGGCCAGTGATTCCTCGACAGTGGAAAATATCTTCTGATCGAAGCACTTACGGTCGGCGATACCGGTGAGGCTGTCGGTCAGCGCATCCCGGCGGGAATCGTCCCGTGCCTTTGCGGAGATCAGTAATCTCTTCGGTCGATTTTTTCACCGGGCTGTTCAGTTCTCTGGTCCGGGTATCCATCGTTTCGGTTTCGGTAATGATATCGGCAACAAGACCACGAATCTGGTCGAGGTTCCCCGCTGTTTCGAGGTCGCCGGAGAACGTTTTGAGCGCCGCGCAGTATTCTTCAGTCTCGGATCCCGAAGCGGTCAGGGTACTGACGGTCCGCTCGGTGACAGTATCAATCCGATCCGACCACTCCCGGTCGCGCGTCATATTGGCGCCGGCGATGATAAATCGGTCATACAGTTCGTCATAGGCCGACACCAAGCTCGTTCAGCCGTTTAAAAGCGGCGAGTGCGGATTTCGAAGCTATTTCGGGTGTTTCCGGATACTGCATCCGCTTGTACGCCTACCCTTGAATACTATGCACAGTGTCAGAACACCTATCCTGCACGAAGACTTGGTTAAGCGGCGTATTGCAGATAGCAGGCTTAGTCGAACGGCTGAATGCGCACGATGGCCATTTTGTTGACCAGATGGACGGTTTCGCTGTTGTCGATAAACGGCATAAAGGCGCACTATCGTTGAGGAGATCCTGAATCCGTGCGGTTGCATCTACAAAGACATAGCCGCTGAGAACCGTGCCGTTGGTCAGCGTAAGCTCGGCATATTCGCGAACTTTGGGAATTTTCTGGGGTGCATTCAGGGCCGGGTGGATGGCCGGGATATTAGATTCGGGTGGTTAATGGGGGATAAAGACGGCTTGAATATCGGCGAAAAAAGCTTCGCGGGATTCGCTTGTTGTTAACGCAATCCGGCGATATATTGCGATGCAACATTATATATTGCGTCGCAATATTGTAACAAACTGACAAGCAACAACTGGAAGAGTTCATGGATAAGGAAGTCCGCCCCTCAGCCGTCATCGCCACAATGGAAGAATTGCACGGCTATTATATCGACGATTTAAAACCGGGCATGACCGACGTTTATGTCCGTACCGTTACCGAAACAGATATCGTCCAGTATTCCCAGATTTCAGGTGATGATAACCCTGTCCATGTTAATGAGGAATTTGCGAAACGGACCATTTTCAAAGGCCGTATCGCCCATGGCATGCTGACCTGCGGGTATATTTCGGCGGTTCTCGGCACCAAACTGCCGGGGCCGGGCTGTGCGTATCTGAACCAGAACCTGAACTTCCGCGCCCCTGTTCGCATTGGCGATACGGTGCAGACGCGGATCACGATCAAAGAAATCGATATGGACACAAACAACGTCGTTACCGAGATCGTTTGCTCCATTGGCGAGAAAGTCGTCATCGATGGCGTCGCCACGCTGTGGGTGCC
>MEHZ011625175.1_pt1 | contig 11895 bp, 14 predicted proteins | sample 897221 | NCBI WGS metagenome assembly MEHZ01 (sample SAMN05514161, study PRJNA337945) | marine metagenome | isolation source: marine surface water | place: Arctic Ocean | collected 2007-12-13 | reverse complement strand
CTTCAATTATTAGCTTATCATGTAGCCAAAATCTTAGGAAAAGACATAGATCAACCAAGAAATTTAGCGAAATCAGTTACTGTGGAGTAGTCTATAAGGGGTTAGAGTATTTTGATATTTCTCTCTGGATACTATCGTGGTTTTTAGATTAGGTTTCTTTTTTATTACCTATAGTATTTTTTGTGAAATATAGTTAATCTTTTTTCAATTCGTATATACAAATAATTATTCACTATTAGATTGAAAGAATACAAATGTTCAGAAATTTTATTTTTATTTTTACTTTTTATATATCAATAACCAATACTTACGCTGAAAGTATTAGATTGATAACACTAGAAGGTAAAAACATACCTGTTGATGTGGTTGTAAATACAAAACAGAAAGTGCCAACTGTAATTTACGTTACTGGACTTGGTGGAAAGGGAAACCAAGTATCAAAAATTGCAGAACTTTTTAAGAAAAATAGTCTTAACTTAATTACTTTTGATAGAAATGAAATAAAATGTGAAGGTTTTAAATGTTATAAAACTGTAGGACAGCGATCAAAAAGCGGTCAATTGATATATGATGTAAACGAAAAAGAAACTGCAATTGAAAATATTTTAAAAAATGAAATAACAACAGTTTTTAATTTTGTTAGGGGTAGTGATTGGTACGATAAAAATGAAGGTATCTACGTTATAGGTGGAAGTTTTGGTAGTTGGTTAAGTTTAGGCATCCTAGCAGATAAAAATTTGAGCAAAGATATTAAAGGCATAATTTTTTTATCTCCCTCTGTTGCACCTCACAAGTCAACTGGAGAGTATGCTAATGAAATAATTAAATTTAATAAACTTACATCTAATAAATATAATTCTAAATGTTTTGGCATAGGGAGTCCTAATGATAAATTATTTCCTGGAGCAACGACAGAAGATGCAGTTGAATTTCTTAAAAAGAATCTTCCTTGCACTAGTTTTACGAAACTTGTTATAAATTCAAATCTCCACGCTAAGAAACTACTCATAAATGATAAGAATATTCAAAATCAAATTATTAATTGGATTAATAATTTAAATTAATTTTTAACTTCTTTTAAAATTTGTAAGAAGTCAATTTCATTTGTAATGTATAATTTTATTATTTTTTACCTCATTGCAAAACCAATCAGTCACTGTCGAATAAATTAACTGTATGAAAAACTTACTCATCATATTCACACTGTTATTCTCAACATCATTCCTCTCATCGAATGTGTTGTTAAGTAAGACTATGGACGATACAGTTGAAGTTTATCTCCTTAATCAACTAGATGACTACAGAGGTTATTGCATCGATATAAAAGGCTACAAATCAAAAGCGAAAATAAATAAAGAACTCCAGGTGCACACTTGTTACTCCTACGAAGGAAAGATTGCTGTCGATCAAGGTTTTAGTGCTCTTAAATTAACTAAAAACAAATTATTTTTGCCCGCATTTGACGTTTGTATGGAAGCAGTATCCGCCGCAGTGTCATCAAATATGCGATTAAGTCACTGCCGTGATGAAAAATTTCAGGAATTTAAATGGGATGAAAAGGGCAGAATTCATCTAATTAGTAATTTAAAATTATGTCTTACCGTTGCTCAAGGGGAATCGAAGAAAGGTGGAGGAGGTTCTCCAATACATCTAATGCGAAACTTAACACTTGAACTTTGTAGTGATACACTCAATCATTTTCAAATTTGGGATGTAAGAAAAGTAAAATAGATATGATCCCTTGAGAAGTAATAACTAATAAGTGATAACAGTAATAATGAAAATTTAATTTATAGATATGTTTTATTAATAATGACAGGAGAATTGCATGGGCTTAAATTCAGATATTGTTCAAGTTATAGTGCAAATAGATAAGATAATTAATGAAAAACCTGACAGGTGGTTAAATATATCTGATTATACTATTGATAATAAAGATCGTAACAATATGAAATCAGTATATGGATTAATCCATAATATTCTCCATTACAGCGATAATGGTCAAAAGATTATTAATCGAACTCATAAAGATAATATAGAATACCTTTATAAAAAATGCTTGGATCATATGGAAAAAAATAGTTAGATTGATATTGTTATATTATGCTGTAAAGGAATAAATATAGAAAATTTAGGATACTACTTGGATGAATTAATAATTTATATATCTTTTTATTTTAAGTAATTACTAAATTAGAAGTATAAAAAATATTATGATTAATCTTAAAAGAAATAAAAAATTAGAGTTAGTGCCTGCTAAAGGTATAAGAACAAGAAAATCTTCAATTTACACTCCGAATCAATTAGAACAGTTTAAAGTTAGCAGAGGAAAGTTTAACGATTTTCTAACTTGCCCTAGATGTTTTTATATGGATCGAGTGAAGGGTCTCGCTACTCCTGGAATGCCCGGATGGTCGCTTAATGAAACGACAGATAGGTTGTTAAAGAAAGAATTTGATATTTGTCGCGAAGATCAAATACCTCATCGTATTTTTATTGAAAATAATCTTAATCACCTAGTTCCTTTTAATCATCCTGATATGGATAAGTGGCGGGACTCATTACACCACGGGTTAATGATAAATTATCAGAATTTAATTTTATCAGGTGGTGTTGATGATATTTGGTTAAACACAAAAACTGGCGAAATTATTGTAGTCGATTATAAATCACAAGCAACTTCGTATGAGGTTAATGCAAGATACTACCTTGCGTCTGCATATCACCAAGGATATAAGGTTCAAATGGATTTTTACGCGTACCTGTTAACCAATATGGGTTTTGATGTTAGCGATACAGCGTATTTTCTTGTCTGCAACGCCGACAGGGGGGCAGAAGGCTTTTATGGAAAATTAACTTTTTCTGAAACTTTGATTCCTTATAAGCATAATATCGATTGGATCCCTTCTAAGTTAGATGACATGATAGATGCTTTGAATAATAATCAAATACCACTCTCTCATGATAGTTGTGAGAATTGTGCTTATGCACGTCATAGATCTGTTTATGATAATATTTAATATCCTAAAGTATAAAAAATTTTTATGATATCAAACGGATCACATTATAAAAGATTCAATTTATACGATAATGAATGATAAAGGAGAACAATATGTCAGAATTTAAAAATGTAACGGTTCAAAAACAAGCAAATGTGTATTTTGATGGCAATGTAACAAGTACTAAAATAACATTTGCTGATGGTTCTTTTAAAACTCTTGGGGTCATGCTTCCAGGTGAGTATGAATTTGCTACAGAATTAGAAGAGTTAATGGAAATTCTATCAGGTGAGCTTGATGTTTTATTGCCCGAACATTCAAGTTGGCTTAGAATTACTGGTGGAATGTCATTCAAAGTTTCAGCCGAAAGTAAATTTCAATTAAAAATTCATAAAATTGTAAATTATTGTTGTTCGTATATTGTGTAATTTAAAATTATTTTCGTAACTTAAACTTGACTTTTGTAATATAATTTCTAAGTTTATATTAAATAATTATATTTTTTCAAAGAGGAAATTTTAGTATGTCTGATGATAAGAAATGTCCAATAATGCATGGTGCCATTACAAGTAATAGCAACAGTGGAACAACGAACAAAGACTGGTGGCCAAATCAATTAAACTTATCCATTTTACATCAACATGATAAAAGATCAGATCCTATGGATAGCGGATTTGATTACCGTAAAGAATTTTCCTCAATCGATTATAAAGGATTAAAAAAAGACTTAACCGATCTTATGACAGATTCTCAAGACTGGTGGCCTGCTGATTATGGTAATTATGGTCCATTCTTTATCCGTATGACATGGCATGCAGCAGGTACATATAGAACGAGTGACGGAAGAGGTGGCGGTGGTTCGGGCGATCAACGCTTTGCACCTCTCAATAGTTGGCCGGATAATGGTAATCTGGATAAAGCAAGAAGACTTCTTTGGCCTATTAAACAAAAATATGGCAATAAGATTAGTTGGGCAGATTTGTTTATTTTAACAGGTAATGTTGCAATCGAATCCATGGGTGGAAAAACATTCGGATTTGGTGGTGGTCGTCCTGATATTTGGGCTCCAGAAGAAGATATTAACTGGGGTATTGAAAGAGAATGGCTTGAAAACAGACGCTATAAAGGCGACCGTGAGCTAGATAATCCATTGGGTGCCGTTCAAATGGGTTTAATTTACGTTAACCCAGAAGGTCCTGATGGAAACCCTGATCCAATTGCAAGTGCAAGAGATATAAGAGAAACATTCTCACGTATGGCAATGAATGATGAAGAAACTGTGGCACTCGTTGCAGGTGGACATACGTTTGGTAAATCTCACGGCGCTGGAGACGCGGGATTAGTAGGATCAGAACCAGAGGCATCCCCGATAGAACAAATGGGATTTGGATGGTCTAATAAACATGGAAAAGGTAAGGGTCGCGATACAATAACAAGTGGTATTGAGGGTGCCTGGACCGCGAATCCAACGCAATGGGATAATGGGTATTTCGATTTGTTACTAGGATACGAGTGGGAACTAACAAAAAGCCCAGCAGGCGCTAATCAATGGAAAGCTGTAGATGTTAAAAATACTGATTTAGCACCAGATGTTGAAGATGCTTCGATAAAAGTTCCTACAATGATGACCACTGCTGATATGGCTCTTCGAGAAGATCCTTCGTATAAAGCTATATCAAAACGTTTTCATGAAAATCCAGATCAATTTGCAGATGCATTTGCAAGAGCATGGTTTAAGCTGCTGCATCGTGATATGGGTCCGCGTTCACGATATATGGGTCCAGAGGTTCCAAAAGAAGTATTAATCTGGCAAGATCCTGTGCCAGTTGGCAACACCAGTTATGATGTAAATTCTTTAAAGAATTTGATTAAAGCCAGCGACTTAACTGTCCAGGAGATGGTTAGAACTGCATGGTCAAGTGCTTCAACCTTTAGAGGGTCCGATAAACGAGGTGGGGCTAATGGTGCGCGTATTAACTTAAAACCACAAAATAATTGGGAAGCTAATAACCCAGAGCAATTGTCAAGAGTCTTAAATCTATTGCAAGATATAGCTACTTCTGCAAACGCCTCTTTGGCTGATACAATAGTTTTGGCAGGTAATGTTGCGATTGAAAAAGTGTCTGGAATTAGTGTTCCATTTCATCCTGGTCGTGGAGATGCTACACAAGAACAGACAGATATAGAGTCATTTTCAGTATTAGAGCCACATTCAGATGGGTTTATAAACTTTCATAAAGAAGGCATAGAAACTAATCCAGAAGAATTGTTATTAGACAGGTCACAATTATTGGGTTTAAGTGCTCCAGAAATGGCTGTTCTAATTGGTGGATTTAGATCACTTGGTATTAGTAATAATAAAAATGGTGTATTTACAGATAACACTGATAAATTATCTAATGATTTCTTTATCAATTTACTTGATATGTCTGTTAAATGGAATGTTTCATCAAGTAACAGCTATGAGGCAACAGATAGAATTTCAGGAAAAGCACTTCGTACAGCTACAAGAATAGACCTAGTGTTTGGCTCAAATTCACAATTAAGAGCTATTGCTGAAGTTTACGCGCAAAACGATTCAAAAGAAAAGTTTTTAAATGATTTTGTTAAAGCGTGGAATAAAGTTATGAACAATGACCGTTTCGATATTAGGTAGGAATTATCATAAGACCTTTTATTGATTGCGGTTGTATCTATTTTTATACACTGTTCATTAAGGTCTTTTTTATTGTTGTGGCTATAAAAAAATTATTGATATTACGAATATAATTTATAAAATTACTAGTTTAAAGCATAGTTATTTGAGTATTTTTACTTAGTTTGAATTGTTAGAAAAACTTAAATTTTTATTGATCAGATAACCTAAATGTACATTTGTTAAATACTATATATTCAAATAAAGTTTCTTTACAATCTAGATGTTTAGGATATGGTAAATCTAGTTTTTTTGCATAAAAAGTGCTTAATAATAATACTCCCAACAGAATTATTATTAAATATGAAATTCGCATAATTATCTCTTTTCTTATAAATTTTAAACATAATACGATAATAATATTAGAATGTTAGACAAAATACTAAATTTATTCAAAGTAAAATCTCTCTATCAACTGATAGTAGTATTTATAGTGTTTGCCATTACAGGTAGTTTATCTTTGTATTTATCTAATCCTATTATCAATAGTTTAAATTTTAATTTTCTAATAGAAATAAAAATACTATTTTACGTTGTAAGATTGATTATTTTATTTTTAACTTATCAACTTCTATTGATAATAATTGGTTCTATATTTGGTCAATTTTCTTATTTTTGGAACTTTGAAAAAAAAATTATCAATAGGTTTAGGATATTAAAAAAATTAAGTTTTTCTATAAGAAATTATAAATAAAATTATTCTTTTCCACCTGAAGTAACTCATTATAGACGCGGTAATTAAACCGCTAATTCCACCTGTAATATGTCTTCTGATAATATAATACTTTAAAAATGAAAAAGGTAATTCTATAATTAATCTAAGTAGCAAAATTCCAATATTTCTTTTTTTAAGAGTTTCTACTTGTAATCTTATGTAGCTATTTTGCTTTACAATTAAATGCGAATAAGATCTTACAGAATTATGCAATACAGGATGTTTAAGTAATTTTATCTCATTGTTACCAGTTAGTACTGAATCATGAACCGCTGAATTGGAGAACCTCCCAACAGATTTGTCATAAAGTCTAACACAATTATGATAAGATGATAAAAGTCTTGGTTTTTTCCAGTTATGATAAATTGGTACCACTTTAAATGCATAAAAACTAAATAATATTTTGGTTTCAAATAATCTTATTATTTCATCTTTAATATTAGCTGTTAGATATTCGTCTGCGTCTAGATTTAATAGCCACTCATTTCGACAAGAATCTTCTCCAAATCTTTTTTGTTGCCCATACCCAATCCAATTTTTGCTTTTTACAAAGCACCCCAAATCGGAAGCAATTCTTTGCGTACCGTCAGTAGAACCTGAATCTATAACTATAACCTCATCAACTAGATCAATTACTGATTCGATTGTTTTTCGTATTCTAAGAGCCTCGTTTTTAGCGATTATAAAACAAGAAATTGGTAATTTTTTCATTTATATTAACCATCCAATAGCATAAGTTAACGTATAATTTTATTCACAAATTAGAATTAATATACTATCTTAATTTTTTTATCATTCAAAATAAAGTATTAAAATGAATATAGAATTGCATATATTTTCTAACTCTACCCTTCATTCACCTTCTACAACGTTATTGGCGGAAACCTATAGATCTTTAATTGATGTTTTTAAAATAGAAATCCCAGTTAAAGTCTGGTGTGACCCAAATCCCAACACTAAAAAATCTGAAGAATATATCAAAAACATACAAAAAATCATCCCAAATGTTGAGTTAACAGAATCATTATCTGACGGATATATTAAGGCAGTTAAGAGTAGTAAAAGTGATTATTTATTTATGGTGGAGCATGACTGGTTATTTCTACCAACAATAAAGCATACATTAGAAGAGATACTATTTGATATGGAAAATAAGGATTTGTGGTTTTTAAGGTTTAATAAAAGACATAATACTGTAAAGGCAACTGACAAATGGCTTAAGGAGGGTAAGGGTAGGTATATTAGCTATTGCGAGACTCCATCTTTAAGTAACAACCCGCATATCATTAATAGAAAAGTCTATATCGAAAGAGCTCTTCAATATACTGAAATTTCAAAAGGTAGCGTAGGTTTGGAGGAGCGTTTCACTAAGGAGCAGATAACTGGATTCTTATATGGACCACTTAAATATCCAAATACAATAGTACATCTAGATGGGAGAAAGAAATTTAATTTTAAATTAATTTCAGATTATTTGAATTTTTTTAAAATTTAATGTTATAATAAAAATATGAATAATTATATCTTAAAGAATGCACAAGTTATATCAATGGACGATAACATTGGTGATTTTGACAAAGCTGATATATTAGTTAACAACGATAAAATCATAAATGTTTCTAAAGATATAAAGATTGACTCTAACGTGGAGTCGGTTGATTGCTCTAATATGATTATCGCACCTGGTTTTATAAACACACACATACATACATGGCAAACTGGTTTGAGAGGTGTAGCTGCTGATTGGACCCTTACAGATTATTTAAAAGCTGTCCATTCTGGTCTTGCGTCTTATTTCACCCCTGATGATATTGAAATTGCAAACTATGTTGGCGCTTTGCATCAAATTCACTCTGGCACAACTACTTTAGTCGATTGGTGTCATAATAACCCTACACCAGACCATACAAATTCTGCTATAAACGGTTTAAGAAATTCAAATGTAAGAGCTATTTTTTTACATGGATCTCCAAAGCATCCACCAAAAGATGGTCAAAAACATTTTAGTGAAATTCCAATGCCAAAGTCAGAGATTATTAGATTAAGAAAAGAAGAATTTAACTCTAATAAGGACTTACTTTCACTGGGACTTGCTGTATTGGGACCTCAGCAATCTACCATGGAAGTGTGTGAAGAAGATTTTAAGCTAGCTAACGATTTAGATATGTTTATTAGCATGCATATCGGAGGAAAATTTTTAACACCGAATGGCTTTGATGAGTTAAATAAATTAAACTTATTAAATTCAAAAACAAATATTGTTCACGCAAACAGAATTACTGATGATATGCTTAATATGTTAATTAATGCTAATGTAACATTTTCATTGACCCCAGAAGTAGAATTACAGATGGGATTTGGAAATCCTCTTACTAAACGCTTAATTGAATTAAAAGGACGAATGGCCTTTGGTTCAGATATAGAATCAGCAATGGCTGCGGATATGTTTTCTGTAATCAGAACTTCACTGCAGGCTGTTAGGCATGAAATAACATTAGAATCATATAATAATGATAATAAACCACCAGAAATAATGTCAGTAACATCAAGAAATGCGCTTGAGTGGGCTACTGTAGACGCAGCTTCTGTTCTTTCAATGGAGAAAATCATTGGCTCTATTACACCAGGTAAAAAAGCTGATTTAATTATGTTTAAAAAAGACGAAATTAATTTTTCTCCAACACATAACCCTATAGCATCAATATTGTTTCATTCAGGTCCGCGTGATATCGATAGTGTTATTGTAAATGGTAAATTTTTAAAGCGTGATGGAAATCTTATTGATAAAAAATTGCCACTTTTACTCGAAAAATTGAATGAAAGCGGTCAACGTATTGTTCGTGACTTTCTTAAACGTTAATATCTTAAAATTAACCAAATGATACCGATTAACAAAAATATATTCAGCCGGAAGTTATTGCAATATTTTTCTTCAGTATTGCTCTGCATTATTCTCTTATCTGTATTTTTAAATCCTTCTCAGGAAGATTTTAATTATCATCTAACTAAATCTATAAAGACTGAAATTATAAATAACGGAGAATCTATTTATACAGCAAATTTAATTTTAAGTTTGGCTAACATACTATTGGAATCAGATGATAAGCTTATAAAAAGAAGCAATTATTATATTTTTTCATCATATGAAATTAATTTATCATTCGTCAGATCCGTTGGCTACGAAATTGATGATATTAAAGTTTTGGGTTTATTTAATACATTTATTCCAATTAAATAGATTCAATTAATTATTAAAATGAGTATAAAAATACCAACATGATTAATCTGTTTTACTTATTTTTATCATTAAAATATAATTTTTTATAATAAGTTATTATAGCTACCAATATTTAATTTACAGAACCTCCCCAGAAATAATATCCCAAGCCAATATAGAACAATGTATTGCCATAAAGACTATGTTCAAGGGTTACTAGCGCTAATGAATTAGTTTTTTTATAGGTATGTGCAAAAATTAATCCTGCGAATATAGACAATGTAGGTGCTATTAAGTTTATAAAAAAGAAATGACTAAAAGTAAAAAATAAAGCACTCATCACTGGGATATAATTAGGATTAATTATATTCTTATATCTTTTAAAAAAAAATGTACAAAAAATAAATTCTTGCGGTAGGGCGCTAAAGAAAGGATAGAATATAAATAAAAGCCAAATAAAGTTTGGATTATTTTTTTGAAGAAAAAGAAATTTCTCAGGAAATAAGTAGTATGTGAAAGCTGTTAAACATAGACTTATAATAATCCATCTAAATAAAATTAATTTTAGATTTTTATATGTTATTTCTTTAAATAAAAAAATATCTTTAATTTTATAACTATTGTTTTTTAAATATACTACTAGACAGTATAAAGTTATTACCCATAAAATAATTAATGTATATCCAGCTAATTTATAAATTATAACAATACTAGGAATAATTATTCCAATGATGAGCAATTCAACAAGTTTATAGTTCATATTCTATCTTTCTTTTATTGCTTATTGTTTGGTATTACCATTTATAGCTTTTTGTATAAATATATTATTTAATAATAATTAATTTATAATTCAGTTCTTTAAAAAATACGTTGAAAATGCGATGTAAATATTCTTTAAACTATATTTAATCTAATTTAGATGATATCTATAGGATAGATTATTATTCAACATATCGTAATTAATTATAATGTCCATTCGCCAACTTCAATTATTTATCACAATTATCTTTATTGTATGCATTGTAAGTATAAATCAATCACGTTCAGAAATCAGTGAATCTAGTTATGAATATGGTATAGAAATATTTAACAACGATGAACATGAAGAATCTATTCCATTATTTACCAGCTTAATAAAATCGGGTACTTTGGGTGAGGAAGAATTATCTATTGCTTTTCTCTACAGAGGAATTTCATACTATAAAACTCAAAATTATATTAATTCCATAACAGATATCACGAACTCACTGTGGTTGAATACTTTAAGTGCGGAAAATAAGAAATTAGCACATGAAACAAGAGCGTTCGCAAGAGATAGCATAGGTCACAATGAATTAGCGGAACAAGATAAATTATATGTTTCTAATGCAGAGAAAGATAATGATTTTAAATTTAATATAGAGACTAAAAACGATAATATTATTAGTCTGAGTGATGTTGAAGTATCTAAAAAAATTGATTTTATGAATAATAATTTTAGTAGAAATGTTAGTAACTTTTTCGGTAGAAGTAAGGATAATAGTGAATTGCTATCTGATAGAACGGATTACCAAAAGTTAGACGATGTGAATTCAATTGATAAACCTGGTCTTTTTGAAAGTATAATAAACGGTAATACATCTAAAGACTTAACGTCTACCGGAGCTATTAATCAATCTAATGTTCTGGAATTTAACATCAGTGAATCTTCTATTGAAAGTGATGTTGAAATTAAAACTTCAGATATTATCAGAGAAATCGACGTTACTGATGAAGCTACTGGTAATGACATAGCATCATTAGATAAATCAATCTCTAATATTATATCATTTTTCAGTAACTCAAGTAATGCTAAGAAAAATATTCCAATCAAAGAAGCCAATATATCTGTTTATTATGCTTACATTGAATTGGGAAAATTTGATAACGGATATGACGCAAGTTTAGCTTTAAATAAAATTACGATCAAACATTATGTAGCTTTAAGTGGACTCACTCCATACATAGACGAAGATATTGTCGATGGTATTAAGATGGTGTACACTATAAAATTAGGTCCTTTTAATAGCAAAGAACGTGTTGATTTTATATGTGATAAATTTATCGCATCTTCTGATACTTGTACTGAAATTAAATTATAGTGATGGCATATGAAAAATATTAATATTGAAGATAAAGTTAAGTTGAGTTTTGCAAAAAAAATTAGGTCATATTTTTTAACTGGTTTAATTATTGTTGCGCCCTTATATATTACATTTGCCGTTACATGGTGGTTTATAAATAAAGTTGA
>MEHZ011297555.1_pt1 | contig 11898 bp, 9 predicted proteins | sample 897221 | NCBI WGS metagenome assembly MEHZ01 (sample SAMN05514161, study PRJNA337945) | marine metagenome | isolation source: marine surface water | place: Arctic Ocean | collected 2007-12-13 | reverse complement strand
GGTGAAGGCCATGGTCGTCGAGACCTCACGGCCGTTAGAACCATCGTCGAAGTCGGAGAACAGCTTTGGATCAGGTAGTTGAAGCGGCCGGCGGTCACGCACCACGCGAGAGGGAACTGGGCCGTCCATGGCCCGCTGGCGTTCTTGCATGTACTTGGCTTCGACGCTGTTGGGGTCAGGGCGAAAGTATGGGGGGAGGCCGTCGTCGAGATCCTCGAGCGGAATTTCATCGACGAGGTCGAGGCGTTCTCGCAGCACCTGCATCTGCTCTACCGACATCTTCTTGATCTGGTGGGTGGCGTTACGGCCTTCGAAGCCCTCGCCCAGAGTCCAGCCTTTTACCGTCTGAGCCAGGATGACTGTTGGTTGACCACGATGTTCTTCGGCGGCTTTGAACGCAGCGAACACCTTCTGATAATCGTGCCCTCCACGTGGCAGGGTGCGGAGCTCGTCGTCACTCAGATGCTCGACCAGCTTGCGTAATCGGGGATCAGGGCCAAAAAAGTGCTCACGGATGTAGGCGCCAGTCTCGGTTACCAAACGCTGGTACTGACCGTCGACGGTGCTGTTGAATTTGTCGACAAGCACATTGTCGGTGTCAGCGGCAAGCAACTCGTCCCACTTGGATCCCCACAGCACCTTGATTACGTTCCAGCCAGCTCCGCGAAAGACCCCTTCAAGTTCTTCGACGATGCGACTGTTGCCACGCACTGGGCCGTCGAGCCGCTGCAGATTGCAGTTGACAACCCAAGTCAGGTTGTCAAGACCAGCGCGCCCGGCAAGCGAGATAGCGCCCAATGTTTCTGGCTCGTCACTTTCACCGTCGCCGACGAAGGCCCAGATGTTGCTGTCAGAGGTGTCGTCGATACGGCGATGTTCGAGGTACCTGTTGAAGCGTGCGTGATAGATCGAGTTGATTGGCCCCAGGCCCATAGAGACCGTAGGGAACTCCCAGAAGTCGGGCATCAGCCGCGGATGCGGGTAGCTGGACAGGCCGTTGCCGCCGACTTCTTGGCGAAAATTATCGAGTTGCTCTCCGGTCAGGCGGCCTTCGATGAATGCTCGGCTGTACACACCGGGCGCAGCGTGGCCCTGGAAATAGACGTGGTCGCCAGGCTGGCCGTCGGCCTTGCCTCTAAAGAAATGGTTGAAACCAACTTCGTAAAGCGATGATGAGCTGGCATAGGTCGACAGGTGGCCGCCGACGCCGGTGTCTTTGTTGGCGCGAACAACCATCGCCGCCGCGTTCCAGCGGACAAAGGCACGGATACGCCGTTCGATATGTTCGTCACCGGGGAAGAATGGCTGAGCGTCTGGTGGGATCGTGTTGATGTGCGGTGTTTTAGTCAGCGGCGGGAGGCCAAGTTCTAGGTCGCTGGCGTGTTCGATGAGTCGGGCGATTACGTAGCGAGCACGAGCATCGCCTTGGACTGCCACTAGCGCATCAAGTGATTCGAGCCATTCTTTCGTCTCTGCCGGGTCGACGTCAGGAAGAGCTCGGGTGTAATGGTCAGTCATTACCTGCCACTATCGCAAAAATTCGATGAACTTCGTGTATTTTTTGGGTTGCATTCTGAAGTTTTTAAGGTGGTTGCTGCCACCCTCACAGTGTGACTCGAACAATCGTCTACACCGACGGAGCCTGCAGCGGTAATCCTGGACCCGGCGGTTGGGGGTGGGTCGTGCCCGACGGCGAGGCTGCGTTCGGCGGCGCTGAGCAAACAACCAACCAACGCATGGAACTCATGGCTGCGCTCCAGGCTGTCCGCACCTTGCCTGGCCCGATCCACATCGTTAGTGATTCGACCTATGTCGTCAACTGTTTCCGTGACAGTTGGTGGAAAGGCTGGATCAAGCGCGGCTGGATCAACTCGCAGAAGAAGCCGGTTGCGAACCGAGATATCTGGGAGCCACTGATCGAGCTTTATCAAGAACGCGATGTCACGTTCGAGTGGGTCAAGGGCCATAGCGGGAGCCGTTGGAATGACCGCGCTGATGAACTCGCTGTCATGGGACGCCAACAAGCCGCTGGGGCCATGGAGCCAGTGTCGGTCCCCACACCGGTTGCCGAGACCGATACAGAGAGCGGCGCTGCTGCGGATCGTGCGAGCGCCAAGACTGACGGCGTTCGCAAGGTTGCCATTCTGGGTCACCGTCCACCCGAGATTGGCGGCTACGGAAAGAACCCAGTAGCAGACGGTTTGCGTCGGCATATGAAAGAAATCTTGGCGGCCAAGGCAACGATGTATGACGAGGTCGTCGTACTGACTGGCTTGCAGCTGGGATCAGAAACTCTTGGTGCCGAGGCTGCTCTTGAGGCTGGTGTTGGGTTCGTTGCGGTATTGGCGTTCCCTGATCCGTCGGCGCGATGGCCCAAGGCCGCCCAGAAACATTTCGATGATCTGATCGACCAAGCGGCCGATGTCGTGGTCCTGGATAAGGAAGTTCCCGGCACCGGCATCCAGGTCGCCAAGTCGTTTGGGCGACGAGACCTATGGTTGCAGGACCAAGCGTCCGAAGCCATCGTGGTCTGGGATGGTGGTTCCAATGGCGTCGAGAAGCAGCTCCGGGCTTTCGAGAAAGCGCTTGGCGAAGACGTCTGGCGCTTGGAGCCGTAACACCCCAGATCAGCCTACGTTGCAGCGATAGCGACAGCTTCGAGCCGCTCGAGTGTCTTCTGGATGGCAGGAAGCGACTTCTTTGGGTAACCCATCAGTTCGAGGAACTTAGGGGAGAGAGCAGTCGACCAGTCGAAGGTCTCGGTGACCATGGTGCCCCCGTCGACTTCTTCGAGTTCGTAACGCCACCGGTGCTTTCCGAAGTGGGCCCAGGCAATAAGTCTGTTTTCTTCGAACTCGACGACGGTGCTGCGCATGTCGTAGGGCAGGACAAGTTTCATCTTCATGCCGAACTTAGAGCCCATCTTCAGCGGCTCGGGTGACGCCTCTTTGGATCCACGGACGGTGCCTGATCCGTCAATCTCGACATGTCGAGCTGGGTTAACGAGGATGGCAAAGATGACTTCGGGCGGAACCTGGATCAGCCGTGAGGCGGAAACGCTTTGTTCTTTGGCCATGGGTCCTACTTTTTCAGGATCCGACGAAGCGCCGGCTCGAGTTCGGGATCTTCAAAGATAAAGCCTGCTTCGGTCAGAACCGACGGCCATACCTTCTGGCTGGCAAGGATCAGCTGGTCAACGAGTTCATCGCCAAAGAGCAGTTTGGGACCGAACAGCGGAACCGGCAGCAGGGTAGGGCGTTTGAGCACGCCACCGAGTGCCTTGGTGAATTGCAGGTTTGTGACGGGATTAGGGGTGCACAGGTTTACCGGCCCGCTGATGTCATTGTTGATTAGGAACTCGATGGCTCGGATCTCGTCGGCGAGCGAGATCCAGCTCAACCACTGATTTCCGGAGCCGAAGCGGCCCCCGAGGCCAAGCTTGAAGAGCAGCAGTTGTTTCTTGAGGGCCCCGCCCCTCTCGCTCATGACCGCACTGGTTCGGGCGAGGGCTGTGCGAATGCCAGCATCAGAGGCAGAGGAGGTCGCTGCCTCCCAGTCGACGCATACATCGGCTAAAAAGCCATGCCCGGCGGGGTCGCTTTCGGTCAGGACCGAGTCCCCCTGGCTGCCGTAGTAACCAATGCCGCTGCTGCTGATCAGAACAGACGGTTTGGCAGAAAGCCCTGCGAGCACATCGGCGAGCAAGGTCGTGCCCTTGGTTCGGCTTTCGAGGATGACGCGCTTGCGATCATCACTCCACTTCTTGTCACCAATACCAGCTCCGGCCAAATGCACGACTGCGTCAGCGCCTTCCAGGCTGGTGGCGTCGACCGTGCCGGCGGCGGGGTCCCAACTAATTTCGTCAGCGCCAGCTTTGGTAGATCTTCGCACGAGAGCGATGGGTCGATGGCCTTGGGCCTTGAGCGATGCGGTGAGCGCAGTACCTATCAGGCCCGACGCACCGGATATGACGATGTTCATAGATCTCATCGTGTCAGGTCTACACGACATGTGTGGGACTCAGCGACGTCATAGTGCATCGCTACTTTGGTTGCTAGAGGCCCAGTCTCTCGCTGAGATCACTGCGGAAGCGTCGATCAGGGTCCACAGCGTCTCGTACCGCCTTGAAATCTGCGAGCCGGGGGTACATCTGCTCGAACAGTTCGGGCTGCATGCGCGCATCCTTAGCCAAGTAGATGCGACCGCCAACGTCGGCGACGATACGGTCCAGAGGCCTCAGGCCGTGCAGCGCCTTCGCAGTTGCAGGTAGATCAACGGCAAGTGTCCAACCCGGTGCGGGGAAGGACAGCGGCGAGTCGTTGCCAGCACCGAATCGTTTGAGCACGGAGAAGTAGGACGGCAAGCCAGCAAGGCGATCGACGATGTCGTGCAGGGTCTGGATCGCGTTGTCAGGGATGATGCACTGCCATTGCACGAAACCGGCTCGCCCGTAGACACGGTTCCAATCGGTGATGACATCCAGCGGATGAAAAAACGCAGTGATCGACTCGCCGGTCACGGTGAGCTTTGTTGGAGCCTTATGCCACCAAAGTGCGTTGAAGGCTTTGACACCTGGCGTAACAGCGACTCGAGGGAGTGGGAAAGGTGGCAAGGTGATGCTGGGCGTGGAGGGCTGCTGATGCAGACCCGCAGCGCTGTGGCGGTCGAGGTCATCGAGTTGGGCTTGGGTGGCAAACGATCCTTGCGTGAGCACAGAGCGGCAGTTGCCCAATAGGTCTAACCACGCGACCGAGAAGTCGTGCTGGATGTCGCTGCGCCGCATCTCGTCTAGGAGGTCCTCCAGCAAGCTCACTCGCTGTGTTTCGACCGCAACGATCGATGTAGGGATCGCCATGAGTTGAATGTCGGCGTCGATGATTAAGCCGGTCAGCCCCATGCCCCCAACAGTGGCCCAGAACACCTCGGCGTTATCAGCAGGCGAGAGTGTGATGACCTCATCACTAGCAAGGCGCATGCGGAGCGACTGCACATGCTGGCCGAAACTGCCGTCGATATGGTGGTTTTTGCCGTGGATATCGGCAGCGATGGCGCCGCCGACCGTGACGTGTCGCGTTCCAGGCGTGACCGGCACGAACCAGCCCTTTGGGGTGTATTGGCTGATGAGCTGGCCAATTGTCACTCCAGCGTCGACGCGCACGACGCCAGCCTGACTATCGAGCCACCGTGCATTCGTGCACTCGGTTGTAACCAGCACCGAGCCCCCGCTTCGCTGGGCCGCATCTCCGTAGCTGCGACCGAGGCCGCGAGCGATCAAATCGGAAGACGGAAGCTCGCCCACGGCAAGGTCTTCGGCATCTGTTGGCAAAAATACAGCCGACATCGTGCCCGCGTAGCGTCCCCACCCCTGCACGCTCTGGCGCTGTGACTTCATAGGTGGCGCTGCTTCATAGGTAGAGGCCCATCGAGTAGACGATGATCCAAGCGGTACCGGCGACGTGCATAAAACGGTCGCGAACGATCAGAGCTTCAGGCGTTTCGCCCGCTCCTCGCCACGACAAAATCAGGTAACGCCCGATTGCCAAAGTAAACGGCGCGACCGTCACGCGAAGCAACAACGACCCGTCGGAGTCTGGCGCATGGCCACGTGCTTTGGCCGCGGCCCATGCGGTGTAACCACCAACCGCCAACGCCGAGGCGGCTGCTGTAAGGAGTTGAAGATGCCGGAGTTTGTAGCTAGCAAGCACCTTGCGGCTAGGTGTAGAACCGCCGAGGGCCAGCAGTTCGCCAAGACGTTTGCCGGTGATGACCAAGAGAGCCCCCGCCGACACGACGAGAAGAAACCAGCCGCTGATCGGCGTGTCGGTCGCAGCTCCACCAGCAACGGCTCGTGCCAGGAATCCGGCACTGACGGTGACTAGCTCGATCCATGGCACTCGTTTCAATAAAATGCTGTAGATCAGGCTGATGAGTGCGTAACCAGCCAACATTGCCAAGAAGTTCCACCCAAGAATGGCACTCAGGAGGGCAGTAGGAAGGCCGAGCATGACAAGTAGACGTATCGCCTGGTTAACGCTGACCTCGCGGCTGGCGATGGGACGGTTCTTCTTGACCGGGTGTTGGCGATCAGCTTCGGCGTCCACTAGATCATTTATCACATAACCCATCGACGAGACGGCGCAGAACAACACGAACGCCACCAGCGTCTTAGCGGCGATGTCGGGTTCGTCAAGGCGCCCCGCCGCACCAGGAGCGGCAAACACCAACAAATTCTTTGCGTATTGGTGTGGCCGAAGTAGCCGAAGGATCGGAGGCACAGTAGGAGCTCAGCGTTTGGAGATCTGGCGCCAGATGGCCCCTGGCAGATTCTTCAACACGAGGCCGACAGGAGCGAGTAAAGCGGGGCTGTGGATGATGGCCCGACCCTTTTCTAGTCCGGCGACTATGTCATTAGCGACCTGGTCGGGGGTGGTTGCGAACGGGGCAGCTTCGAGGCCCTCGGTCATCCGGCTGTGCACGAAACCCGGGCGGACGACAACCACCTGTACTCCGACCTGCTTTGCCGGCGCTGCCAACTCGCGGGCGAATGCATCGAGACCGGACTTGGCGCTGCCATAAACGATGTTTCCGATGCGCGGACGCACGGCGGCGATCGACGAGAACACAATGAGTCGGGCATTGGGTTCACCTCGCAAGATGGCGAGCGAAGCGAGGCAGCTCGATACTGCGCCGCCGAAATTCACGTTTGCCAGTGCGGCCATCGTTGCCGGATTCGCATCGATGGTGAACTCGGCGCCAAGCTGACCGAACGCGACAACGACCGAATCAAAGGGTCCTTGGGTGGTGTTGATGTCTTCGATAACAGGCCCGTGGCTAGCGCTATTTGAACCGTCGAAGTCGGCCGTGGCAACACGCAGGTCGGGATACGAAGCGGCGAGGGCCTCAGCCGCATCGTCGCGGGATCCGCCGGGCCGCCCAGCGAGCACCACGTGCTCAAGAGCGTCGACTGCAAGTTTGGTCACAAAGGCGGCACAAATGTCACTACCGCCGCCGAGTATTAGAAGTCGTTTTATCATGTGTCTCGACAGGAAGCCTCTAGGCTGGCGCTCATGAGTACCCGTATGCTCATCTTTCTATCGTTGCTCTGTGGCATTGCCATTCTGGTGGCATTCGCTGTTCAGGTCACCCTGAACTGACGTGTTTATCCCTTGGTTAGACTGTCAGACATATGGCGCACCATGATCTCGTTGTCATCGGCGGTGGACCGGCAGGATATGCCGCTGCACTCTACGGAGCAGGAGCAGGCCTCGATGTTGGTCTAATTGAACGGCACAAGCTCGGCGGCACCTGCCTCAACGTTGGGTGCATTCCTGCCAAAGAGCTACTTGAAACTGCAGCGGTCTTTCGCACTATTGGCCATGCCGAGCAATTTGGCATAACTACCTCAGCTCCAGTCGTAGATTTCGCCAAAAGCCAGGTCCGTAAGCAGTCGATCATCGACAAGCTTGTCGGAGGTCTAGGTTCGATGCTCAAGGGCCGCAAGGTCACGGTTTATGACGGAAATGGTTCGCTGCAAACGGACCGTTCGGTGCAGGTGCGCGGCGGTTCATCCGGCGATGTCGACCTGATGTCAGATCATGTCATGCTCGCTACTGGTAGCGCACCTCGGACACTGCCCGGTTTCGAGATTGATGGCGAGATCGTCATGACAAGTGACGAATTCCTCTCGCTCAACCATGTGCCGGAGTCCGCTGTCATCATCGGCGGCGGCGCTATTGGTTGCGAGTTTGCATCCATGCTCGTCGACCTGGGTTCTCAGGTCACGCTGCTCGAATACATGCCTAGGCTGATTGCTGGCGCCGATGCCGATTGCTCAAAGGTTGTCGAGCGTTCATTCAAGAAACGCGGCATGAAGATCAAGACCGGCGTAGCTGTCACTGGCCACGAGCCGAAGGCGGACGGCGGCACTCGGGTGGCGTTCGGCGAAGGCGAAACTGTCGATGCTGAGATCGTGGTCATGAGTGTCGGCCGTAGCCCCGTGACACATGGCCTCGGTCTGGCCGCAACAAACGTTCAGGTTGACGAGCGCGGCTTCATCATTGTTGACGAGAACCTTCGCACTGGCGAACCCAATGTGTTCGCAGCCGGCGACGTTGTCGATACAGCGCAGCTTGCTCACGTCGGGTTTGCCGAGGGCATGCAGATCATCAAGCAGATCCTGGGTGAACCGACGACGCCGATCGACTACAACACGGTCCCATGGTGTATTTACACGCACCCCGAGGTTGCATTCGCCGGCATGACCGAAGAAGAAGCTAACGAAGCGGGTTTCGATGTCGTGGTCGACAAACATCGCTTAGCCGGAAACGGCCGCGCCATGATCGTGGGCGAGACCGAAGGTCTGGTCAAGATCGTCGCCGAGAAAAATGCAGCTGGACATGGTGGCCGTATTCTTGGTGTTCATATGGTTGGCCCTTGGGTCACCGAACAGCTTGGTCAGGGTTACCTGGCAGTGAACTGGGAGGCGACGGTCGATGAGCTCGCTGCGTTCATTCAACCCCATCCGACTATCAGTGAGACCTTTGGCGAGAGCATCTTGGCACTCACCGGGCGCGGTCTCCACTAACGCCCAGCGCGACCACTTTTTACTGCAGCACCCCTCACCAAATGCACTCCTCACAAAAGAGAGATCGAAGTCATGGCAGATATAACGATGCCTCAGCTCGGTGAAACCGTCACCGAAGGCACCATCACCCGCTGGTTCAAGCAGCCCGGTGAGACCATCGAGTTGGACGAGATTCTCTTCGAGGTCTCAACCGACAAGGTAGATAGTGAGGTGCCCTCATCAGCTGCTGGCACCTTGACGCACATCCTGGTTCCCGAAGGCGAAACCGTCGACGTCGGTGTGGTGCTGGCTGTCATCGACGCAGCCGTTCCCGATCCTGCAGTAGCGCCTCCACCTCCGCCTCCGCCTCCGCCTGCGCCTGCGGCAGCGCCTGCTCCACCTCCGCCTCCGCCTCCGCCTCCGCCTGCGCCTGCGGCAGCGCCTGCTCCGCCTCCGCCCCCGCCCCCACCTGCGGCAGCGCCTGCTCCTCCCGCCGCAGCTCCTGCTCCTCGCGTTGCCGCAGCGGCTAAAGCGGTATTGCTGTCTCCTGTTGTTCGACGATTGATTACCGAAAACAATCTCGACGTCAGCGCTATTGCGGGTACCGGCGTTGGCGGACGTATTACGCGAGCCGATGTCGAGGCTGCAATGGCGGGTGGCGGCGCAGCCGCAGCGTCTACCCCAGCTCCGCCAGTTGCCCCAGTTCCTGTAGCAGCGGCTCCCGTCGTGGTAGCAGCAGTATCTGTGCCATCCGCACAGCTCGAAGCGGTCGTGGCTCCGCTACCGGTACACGCGCGCAACACGATTGTGCCGTTCAACCGCATCCGTAAGACCACAGCCGACTACATGGTGCAGTCCAAAAAGGTCTCACCCCACGTGCTTACAGCCATCGAGGTCGACTTCGAGAACGTTGAGCGGGTGCGCCAAGCACACAAGGCCGACTTCAAAGCACACGAAGGCTTCAGCCTGACCTACATGCCGTTCATCAGTCGGGCGTTGGTCGACGCGCTAGTCGACTTCCCTCACATGAACGCTTCGATCGGCGACGGCGGATTGATCGTGCACGGGGCCGTGAACCTGGCGATCGCCGTGGACCTGAACTTCGAGGGTCTTCTAGCGCCGGTCATCCGCAATGCTGATGGCATGCGTATGCGGGCAATCGCTCGCAATGTCGTTGATCTCGCTACTCGGGCGCGAGCCAAGAAACTCACCGCCGACGAGATCACCGGCGGCACTTTCACTATTACCAACCCCGGCCAGTACGGCACGATGATGCAGTTCCCGATCATCAACCAACCGCAGGTTGCGATCCTGTCTACCGATGGCATCAGCCGCAAGCCAGTCGTCGTGAAAGATAAGTTCGGCAACGAGACCGTGGGTATCCACTCGGTTGGTGTGCTGGCTCTGGCATGGGACCACCGCGCTTTTGACGGTGCTTATGCTGCTGCATTTCTCAACCGACTTCGGACCATCATTGAAACCAAGGACTGGGAAGCAGAACTGCACTAGTGGCCGATCATGTAGCCCAAGCGAACAGAAACGGCCGGGCAGCTACCGAGCCGCTGCATGTGCGTTGGCTAGGGCGAGTTGGCTACGACGAGGCGTACTCATTGCAACAACAGTTGCAGCGCGGTGACCGCAATCATCTGTTGTTGCTTGAGCATCCACCCGTGTTCACGCTTGGTCGAAGCGCCGACGCAGAGAACATCTTGATCGATCCGGACGATGTTGGTGCCATCGTGCGCAACGTTGATCGGGGTGGCGATGTCACGGTCCATGCCCCCGGCCAACTCGTGGGTTATCTCGTGCTCACCGTGCCAGGCCGAAGCGGTTTGGCCGATACGGCTAAGTTCGTCGCCACGATTGAAGATCTGCTAATCGATGTTCTGGTCGACCTTGGGTTGCCAAACCCAAGCAGGTATCCGGGCTACACCGGCGTGTGGCTCGATGCAGACGGGCCGAATGCTCGCAAGATCGCAGCCATTGGCGTGCGCATCAAACGCAACCGATCGATGCATGGCTTTGCGTTGAATGTTGACGTTGACCATGACTGGTTCGATCGGTTGGTGCCGTGCGGGATCGCAGACAAGGCGGTTACCTCGCTACGTGCGGAGGCCATCAACGCCACTATGCACGAGGTAGTTGATGCAGTCGCGGCTCGGGCTGTGGGTCGATGGGAAACCGGCGCAGTGGACCGGGCCGACATTGTGTGGCGTCATGTGCCCGAGGATCTCAGCGCTTTCTCTCGCGGCGCAGGGCCAGGCGATACACCACGTCTTGAGCAACCATCGGCGCCAAAACCGGCGGCTACGCCGGTGCGATTGCTTGGACGCCTAGCCGATGCTGGCGTGGACCAGAGCTTGGACGTGACAGCCCTGAAGCCTGAATGGATGCGGGTGAAGGCGAAGATGGGGCCCGAGTACACGCGGCTTAAATCCATCATGCGTGACCTGGAACTTGTCACGGTTTGCGAAGAAGCGGGCTGTCCGAACATCTTCGAATGTTGGAATGATGGCACGGCGACCTTCATGATCAATGGCGAGCGTTGCACCCGCGCCTGCGGCTTTTGTTTGGTCGATACGCGCAAGCCCGCACCGCTTGATGCCGACGAACCCCGCCGAGTGGCTGAGGCTGTAGAAAAGCTTGGCCTCGACTATGTCGTGATCACGACCGTCGCTCGCGATGACTTGCCAGATGATGGAGCGAGTGGCTTCACACGCACAGTCGCTGCGATTCGTGATCGTGTGCCGCACTGCAAGGTCGAACTGCTGATCAGCGACTGCAAGGGCCATCAGTCGTCGCTCGAGGAGATCTTTGCCACCCGCCCCGAAGTCCTGAATCACAACATCGAATCTGTCGCCAGGCTGCAACGGGCGGTGCGCCCTTCCGCCGGATATGCACGGTCACTCTCGGTGCTTGCGCGAGCGTCGGCTGCCGGGCTTACGACCAAATCTTCGATCATTGTTGGCATGGGCGAGACGTTCGACGAAGTTGTTGGAACGCTGGCCGACCTGGCAGGCATTGGCGTGAGCATCGTGACCATCGGCCAGTATCTTCGCCCCACGACTAATCATCTACCTATCCACCGCTGGTGGACACCAGACGAATTTGCCGAGCTCAAAAGCATCGGTGAGGCCATGGGAATCGACCATGTCGAGTCGTCGCCATTAACCCGCAGCAGTTATCACGCCCGCCAGGCCGAAGCCGCAGCGACCTAATCAGAATGTGAGCGATGCCCAGCTGCGGACATAGCAGTGCGGCTAAAGCTGCATGCGTAACAGCGCCTTCTTGATGAACTCGGGGTGCCGCTTGGGCGTGGCTCAGCCAGACACGAG
>MEHZ011558217.1_pt1 | contig 11906 bp, 8 predicted proteins | sample 897221 | NCBI WGS metagenome assembly MEHZ01 (sample SAMN05514161, study PRJNA337945) | marine metagenome | isolation source: marine surface water | place: Arctic Ocean | collected 2007-12-13 | reverse complement strand
GTCACTACGACGACCTGGGACGTTTGCAAAAACGCCAGAGTTACCACGATCTGACCCAGATCATCGGCAAGATGTGGCGCGCCAATATGATTTTGATGGACGATAAGCAGACCGGCCACCAATCTCTATTGAAGATTAATCGGCGGGTATTTTCAGCGGATTACGTGCCGCTTAAGTTCTTTACAACGCAATGGCTTTTTCAAAATACGATGGATGAATTGCAGTATGAACCGGCGGCAAATGTCGCTGCGAAATCCGCTCAAGAAACCTCTCAAGAATCAAATCTCAATGAGGTAGTTGACCAATGATGGCTTCGTTGTTTTTGTTGGGTGCGCGACATAGAGCCGTTGTTGCTGCGCTCGTCGTGTTCGTAACGTTACTGACGGCGCTGGGCTTAGGCGATCTAAAGATTGACACGAGCTTTGACAGTCTTATTCCTGAAGATGATCCCGGCAGATTGGTGTACAGAAAAGTCATGGGTGAGTTTGGCTCGGATAATAAAACAATCATTTATATTGGCGATGATGAGCTTTGGAGCACGGCCAAACTGTCACGCCTAGAGAAGCTACACACAGGCTTAAAACGTCTCGATCATGTGAGTCGCGTTGACAGCCTGTTTACGCTGCGAACGATTGAAGGCGATACGAAAGACGGTCTGCCATCTGTCAGTGCGCAGGCGTTGATCAACGGTGTGCCGACAACGCAATTGCTGGTTGATGAAATTAAACGACGGGCGTTGGAAAACCCGCTGTATATCGGCAATCTGTTTTCTGCAGATGGTGACGCAACGGCAATGATTGTCACCATGGCTGAATCACCACAGGACGTTGATTTCAATCCGGCGCTCTATGCGAATATAGAAGCATTGCTTGCTGAACAAAGGGATGGTTTTGAGAAGCTGTTCCAAGTAGGACCACCACGAATTAATGCGGAGTTACGCAGCAGTATTGCTGAGGATTTCAGGCTGCTCGGCCCTTTGTCAGCGATTGTACTTATCCTTTCAATTTTACTGTTTATGCGCAGCGGCCTAGCCGCGTTGATTCCGTTGGTAACATCTGCATTAACGATCGTTTGGACCTTCGGCATGTTGGGCTGGACGGGCGTGCCCTTAAATCTGTTAAGTGCCATGATTCCCTCGTTGATTATTGTCATTGGTAGTACAGAAGATACGCACATGATGGCGGCTTTTTTCAGAGGGTTGGCCAATTCTGACAAATCCGGTCTTGAGGCTATTGAGCCTAATCCTAAACATCGAGCCATCGCTTATATGGCCCTACACACAGGACTACCGCTAATACTTACAGTGATGACGACAGCATTAGGTTTTGCGAGCAATCTGTTTAGTTCAATTGGATTGATTCAGGACTTTGCTATCGCGTCGACCTTTGCGATTGTCGCTAACGGGGTCATTACTATTTTAGTGGTGCCGTTATTGTTGTCACAATTTGGGCTGTTGGGTTTGAACGCTGAGCAGGCTGCAGAGAAAATCTATGGCAATAGTATTTCGAATCGAATTATCGCCTCCTTTCGCGTTTCCCAGGATAAGTTTCCGTTAATCACACTTGGTGTCACAGCGGTGCTATGTGCCTTCTTTACGTATCAGGCATCGAAGCTTTACGTGACGAACGATCCGCTCTCGTATTTTCCAGAGGACCGACCGTTGATTCAGGAAACCCGGCTCATTCACGATGAGTTGGCCGGTATAAAAGTGTTTTTTGTTTCTCTGGAGTCCGCCGAAGAGCGCGCGTTTCTCGAGCCAGAAAATCTAAGAAAGATTGATGCCATCCAAGCGTTTATGAATAAACAAGCGGTTTACGACTCAACCTTGTCGATTGTTGATCATCTGAAATATGTTAATCGGGAATTCCAAGGACAATTTGCTCAACTCAGTTTGCCTAAAACGAGACCAATGGTAGCGCAGTATTTAATGTTCTTTCATCGCAGTGAATTGGAAACCTATGTCAGTCACGACTACAAGCGCGCAAATATTATTGTGAGACACAACATTACCGACTCCTATACATTGAATAAGTACATCGCGGAGCTCGAGCAGGCTGTGAATAAAATGACAGGTCCAGAGTTAGCCGGCCAAGTCGTCGGTGAAAACCTAATGGTGAATCAGGCTGCAGAGAGTCTCATGCTTTCGCAAGTTAAAGCATTGGGTTTGCTGTTAGTGCTGATTTTCATAATGATGTCGATTATGTTTACGTCAATAAAAGGCGGCCTCATTGCGATGATTCCATCGTTGATGCCTATCATGCTCATGTTTGGTTTGATGGGCTTTTTGAAAATTCCGCTTAATCCTGGCACAGCAATGGTGGCGGTTATTGCGGTGGGTATTGCGATCGACGGTACAATTCATTTGCTGGCGAGATATCAAGAGTTGTGTTCTGTCACTTCCGATTACAAAGGTGCAGTCAAAGAGGCGGTCGGTGAAGTGGCAACACCATTGATTATTTCCAGCCTCGCCTTGTCCTTTGGTTTCGGTATTCTGCTGTTTTCAAATTTCACCGTCGTCGCACAGTTTGGTGCACTTGCGGCTGCAACCATGTTGATCTCGATATTTGCGAATCTGCTGATTACGCCCATCATTATGGAGCGGGTTAGATTAGTGTGTCTGTATCATATTGTCGCTTTGAAACTCGACAACGCAGTATTGGATAAGAGCCCACTGTTTAAAGACATGAGCAACTACCAACGTAGAAAAGCGATTTTGATTTCGGAACTACATGAGTTTCACCCCGGTGAGCAATTAGTCAGGCAGGGTGATATGGGACGAAGTATGTATATGATTCTCGCGGGCGAGGCCAATGTGGTTCGTCACGATGGAGATGAAACTCGCGTCTTGGCGGCACCTTCATGCAGGTGAAATATTCGGTGAGATTGGCTATATAAGATCCATCGAGCGGACCGCTGATGTGACAGCTACAACGATCGTTACGGCTTTGCGCTTTGATTATGAGCGGATGCAAAAAGACCTGAAGTTCTTCCCCAATATTGTTGCCCAGATGAACAACAACATTAGCGCAATCCTCGGTGAGCGGTTAGCCGATGTACTTGACGAGAAGCCTAGTGGCTCGGTTTAAGCTAAAACATTTAGCGACGATAGCGCAGCATCTGGCCAGTGCCAACGCGGGTATGTTGGCCTGCGTTCAGCGCTACTTGACCATTCACTAATACCATCTCGATGCCCTTCGGTTCCTGCTTCGGGTCATCGTAGGTTGCTGTATCAATAATGCTCGCTGGATCGAATAAGACGAGATCCGCAAAGTATCCTTCTTTTATTTGGCCGCGATTTTTCATGCCGAAAGTTTGTGCTGAAAGACTTGTCATGCGGCGAATAGCCTCCGGTAGAGAAAGGATGCCTCTTTCACGCACATAATGACCCAACACTTTGGGAAAGGTGCCGAACAGTCGAGGATGTGGTTTGCCCGTTAGATCTGGAATGCCATCTGAGCCGACCATCATGTCGCGATAGGCGAGGTTGGTTTCGATATCTTTTTCATCAATGATGAAATGAATGCAAAGTGTGCGGTCACCCTTAGGTGCGGTGAGAATCTTCTTAACAATCTCGGTAATATCAACAGCTTCTGCTGCTGCAATATCTTTGACCATCTTACCTTCGTATTCACGGTAAGCAGGGCAACTGGCTATACGAACAACTTCGGCGAAACTGCGGCTGATATTGTCGAGATTAAAATATTCAACCATTCGACCGCTACCGGCAGTGTAGGGATAAACATCGAGGGTCACCCGTTGACCAGCGGCAAGGGCTGCATCCACTTTCGCCAAGCTTTCCGAAATTTTGCCCCAGTTTTGCGGACCCGCTGATTTGTGATGAGAAATGTGTGCATGGACATTAGCTTCTCGCCCAATGGTGAGTGTCTCCTCGACAGCATCAAGTAGATGGTCGCCTTCATTGCGCATGTGCGTTGCATACAAGGCATCGTAGGCATGTGCTTCGGACGCTAGCGCAATGACTTCCTCGGTATCACTCCATCGACCCGGACGATAAATAAGCCCCGTCGAGAAACCGCAGGCACCTTGATCAAGGTTAGTGCGCACATGGTCCTTCATCTGTTGTAGTTCTTGCGCATTCGGGCTGCGCTTATCAAAGCCCATGACCATAGTTCGAATCGTGTTGTGGCCAACCAACATCATGTTGTTGATCGCGGGGTTGTGGGCAGCAACAGCCTCAAAATAGCCATCCAGGTCCGTAAAGTCGCCGTCAACGCCCGCCAATATGCCGCCACTGGATTTGGCCGCATTGACATTGGGGTCTGCCGGTATGGCACTGAAACCACAATTGCCCGCGACGACGGTAGTGACACCCTGGGCAAGTTTGAATTCCATGCCGGGATGTCGGAAAAAAGCACCATCATCATGAGAGTGTGTATCAATCAAGCCCGGCGCCAAATGAAGACCCTTAGCGTCAATGTCGTGCTTTGCGGCGCCAACCTGACCAACCATGACGATCTTGTCAGCCTCGATGCCTACATCGGCGCTGATTGCTTTGGCACCGGTACCGTCGAGTACTAGAGCATTTCGTATAGCGATATCAATCACGATGTTGTCCTTTTAATTGCCTAAATGGGGTCAGAGTAAATGACGCTGTCTTTTGACTCGACCCCGTGCTGTTGCTGTTACCCGTGCCGTTACAAACCATAGGTTGCGGGTTGAGTACGAAGCCATTCACCAATTTTTTCGCCAATCATAATCGCCGTCAGGTTGGTATTTGCTCTGGGTACAAACGGCATAATAGATGCGTCGGCAACAACCAAATTGTCCACCTTATGCATACGACCATATTGGTCGACCACACTGTTTGCGTCATTGCCCATTTTGACTGTGCCGCATGGGTGGTAACCACTGCCAGCAAAGCGGCGAATAAGATTGCGCAAATCCTCATCGGATTCCGATCTAGCAGGGTCTGGAAAGGCAATGTCGCTGATCATATCCGCCAAGGGACCCTTTTTAGTGAAGGCCATCGCATCTTTTAGACCACAAAGTAAGCGACTCAAGTCGCGTTCATCTTCGCAGAAACGATTGTTGACCAAGGGCGCATCATTGGGGTTGGCTGAACGTAGTTGTAATTCACCGCGACCGTACTGGTACTCCAAAACAGCGGCAATACCGAACCGAGGTGTTTGTTTACGTGTGCCGACGAAACTCAATTGCTCGATTTGTAGATCGTTTCGCTTATCTGACCCTTCGGCGGTGTAACGAAGAATGGTTTGAATGATGGGTGAATCAAAATCAATGATTGCACCATCCTTGACGTCGGCAACCACCGAGATAGCAGGGTGGTCGCACAGGTTTTGTCCAACAGCCGGAATATTTTGCACAACATCAATGCTAAAGGATTCTAATTGTTGTTTGTCTCCCAAGCCGGACCTCATCAAAATGGCCGGCGATAGAATCGCACCTGCGGACAAAACAACCGTCTTGGCATGCAATGCTTCAATAGACCCGTCGGTATTTTGGATTTCAACACCGATGCACCGGGTGCCGGAGAATAATAATCGGTTTACAAAAGTATTAGCCTGAATTGTCAAGTTGGGCCGCAGTCTTGCCGGTGCTAGATAACCAATCGCGCAGGAGATGCGAAGCCGGCCTAATTTGTTCATCGGCTGAGGACCGGCGCCAAAGTCTGTGGGGTTGTTTGCGTCGGGACATTCGGGATAACCGAGCTGCTTTGCCGTTTCGAGAAATGCTTGATGCTGAGGCAGTTGTTCTTCATGGGGGTAGCGGCGGATCGATATGGGACCTGCGTCACCGTGGAAGGGGTCATCACCATAGTCCAGATCACGTTCTAGTCTGTTAAAAGCCGGCAATACTTTCTTCCAGCTCCACTCGTCGTTACCTAAGGTTGCCCATTCATCGTAGTCTTCAGGCACGCCACGCAGGGCGATAGACGTATTGACCGCACTTGAGCCACCGGTGACGCGTCCGCGGGGAAAGGGCGTCGAACGTCCTTGGGTAGGTGCGTAGTCGAGCTTCCAGTCATGATCAACGTAAGAGTTGTTGTGTGAATTGACGAGATCGTAGGGCGTCGTCGCGATATCGGGATAGTCAGGCCCCGCTTCAATAAGTAGCACAGTGCGGTTTGGATCCTCTGATGCTCGACTGGCGATAGCAGAACCCGCGCTGCCGGCACCAATAATAATAATGTCGTGCATGAATGCCTCTTAAGTCAACTCGATACTGGGACTGATTGTTACATGACACAGGTTGGTTCTCAAAGCCTCAAGGCTGGCCAGCAATATCGATAAAAGGTATTGTTTAGAAAAAAGCCTATTTAGGAGTTAAATAAGTGAAAGTATTGAAGCATATAGCAGGTTTGCTATTAGTCATTGCCGGCATCATTGTCGTTCGTACTTTCATGCATTCGCCAGCGCCAATGGCCGATGTTACTCAAGTCAATATCGACATAGATTCAAACGCTGTTGCTCAACATTTATCGGAGTCGATTACCTTTAGGACTGTTTCGAATCAATCGATGGGTAATAAGAAGAACGAACAGTTCGCTGGTTTTATCCAGTGGGTTAAAGATACTTATCCGCAGGTCAATCAACAGCTAGAGTTGGTGATGTTGAACCAGACGCTTCTTTATAAATGGCAAGGCTCGGATGTGAGCCTCAAACCTATTTTGATCACCGGCCATTACGATGTTGTACCGGTCATCCCTGGCTCTGAAGTTAAGTGGCAGCATCCACCCTATGAAGGCAAGATCGTTGATGGGATTGTCTGGGGGCGCGGTGCGCTTGATGATAAAAGTGGTGTTGTTGGCATGTTAGAGGCGACAACATTTTTACTCGCTGACGGTTTTCTACCCGCAAGAACAGTTTACCTTAGCTTCGGCCATGATGAAGAAATTGGTGGGCCGATGGGTGCGGCCGCCGTGACGGCATATTTGAAGGCGCAGAACGTTCAGCTTGCCTGGTCGCTGGACGAAGGCTCCTTTTTGTTTAAGGGTATGTTTCCTGGTGTCGACAATTTGGTTGCTGCGATCAATGTGGCAGAGAAGGGCAGTGTCACGCTTGATATCGTCGCAACCGCAGCGGGTGGCCATTCATCCATGCCGCCAAAGAACAATGCGGTTGGCGTGCTAGCTAAAGCAATCAACAAGCTAGAAGAAAACCCCGTACCTGGTGGATTGCAGGGTTTGAGTGCAACGATGTTTGATGAGATTAGCCGTTACTTCGATTTTCCTATGCGCATGTTGTTTGCCAACCGTTGGTTGTTCGATAGCCTAATCGATCGTCAGCTAAGTAACGTGACCTTTTCAAATGCAATGTTAAGAACGACGACAGCGCCGACCATGCTGTCAGGAAGCGTTAAGACGAATGTATTGCCCATTGAAGCCATCGCGACGGTAAACTTTCGTGTACATCCGAGGGATACCCCAGAAAGTGTCCAGGCTCACGTCGAAAGCGTTGTTGCCGATGAGCAGATTACGGTTAGAACCCGTGGCGGTCGGGGCGCATCTGAAGTTTCCTCATGGGAAACGCAGGGCTTTGAGCAAATCGCGCAAAGCCTCAGGGAGGTTTATGGCGAGGTGGCTGTCACACCGGGCTTGATGATAGCCGGCTCAGATAGCCGCCACTATGGACAAGTCGCAGATGATGCTTACCGCTTTAACCCCTTCGAGATCGGCCAAGAAGATTTGGCGGGCTTTCATGGAACAAACGAGAAGATGTCGGTGGATGCATTTGTGCTGGGTATTAAAAGCTATGTACAGATTATGCGCCATGGCGCGGGGTCATAGTCTCGGCTTGGCGATGAAGAATTTTGATTTCTGATGAGAATTTTATGTGTTTTGAGGCCTTGTAATGCATGAGTTGAGGATTGGTGTTAGCTACGATTTCAGAAACCCGGTGAATTCAGGGGTCAGTGACGCCCATTTGTACGCAGAGATTCTTGAGCAGGTTAAGTGGTTAGACCAAATCGGTGCTGATATGGTTTGGTTCACCGAGCATCATTTTGTGGAGGACGGTTATCTCCCCAGCTGGGTGCCGGTAGCGGGCGCCATGGCGGCGGTGACCAGCCATGTTCGTTTTGGCACGGATATATGTTTGATGCCTTTTAACCATCCTATTCGTCTCGCTGAAGATCTTGCTGTACTGGATAATATTAGTGGCGGTCGCGTCGATATTGGACTTGGTATGGGTTACGCCCCACATGAATTTCGTGGTTTTGGATTTCCACCCAGTCGACGTGTGTCGCTGATGAACGAAGGTATCGAAGTGCTGCAGCAATGTTTCACCGGCGAACGCTTCAGTTACCACGGTAAACGTTATCAATTCGAAGATGTCATTATCAAGCCAGGTTATGTCCAAAAAGGCGGGCCACCTATTTGGCTCGCCGCGATGTCCGAGCCGGGCGCTTTGCGCGCAGCTCACTATGATACGAATTTTTTACCGCAGGGTTTACGTAAAAAGTCATTCGACCCATGGGTTGAAGCGCTGCAATCAACCGATCGCAAAACCTCCGATAAACGCGTCGGTATTATCCGCAGCATTTTAGTAACTGACGACAGGTCGGCAGATTGGCCGGTCATTCGAGCCGCGGAGAAGTATCGAATGCAATTGTATAATCGATTCTTTGAAGAAAGTGGTGAAGGGTTTGGTGAAACGGGAGAGCCGGTTCCGCAGACCTGGGTTGTTGGTGATGTCGAACATTGTGTTGCGGAACTCAAGTCTTTTATCAGAGAGTTCGGTATAACTGATATCGTTACAATGGCGGTACCACCAGGGCTCCGGGCTGATCAAATGGGTGACAGCCTGCAATTACTTTTCAGCGAGGTCGTTCCCAGGCTTAAAGCAGAACTTAAATGACGCAGTCGGACCTGATGTTAGCGATGATCATAAAGATACATTTTGTCCCGTCAGCTTCTCAGCCAGACAGTGCAATCAGACACAGTGAAGATCCAATCGCGGCAAGTAAATGAGATTAGTTCACTTACAGGAGAACAGATATTGAATATTGAAGACAAACTCGTGGTGGTTACGGGCGCAGGTTCCGGCATAGGCCGGGCACTGGCCCAACGTTTCTCGGCCAATGGCGCCAGGCACGTTGTCTGCACAGATCTTGATGCTGACAGCGCACTTGAAACAGCAGCGCTGATTGGTGAAAAGGCGACAGGGGAAGGACTCGATGTCTCCGACGAAGCGGCTATTGAGAGTCTGGTTCAACGCTTAGAGTCTAAACAAGGTGGTGTCGATATATTTGTCTCAAACGCAGGATATGCGCTCGGTGGAGGCCTTAATCTGCCGACTGAGAAGTGGCGGCAAATGATGGAAGTACATACCTGGGCGCACTTAACAGCAGCGCGAGCGGTCATCCCGGGCATGATAGAACGCGGTGGCGGGTATCTATTGAGCACTGCCTCGGCCGCTGGCCTGTTAACCCAGATTGACTCTGCACCCTACGCTGTTTCAAAACATGCCGCGGTTGCGCTTGCGGAGTGGTTAGCGATAAATTACAAAGATCGCGGTATTGGCGTATCAGTATTGTGCCCGCAGGCAGTCCGAACGAATATATTGGGAAAGCCGGTGGCAAAGGACGCCAAACGAAAAACCAATTCCAATCAGGCCGCTCAGGACGGTATATTGGAACCTGAAAGCGTAGCCGACGATTGCATTGCGGCGATTATCGATGAGCGTTTCTTGGTATTGCCGCACAAGGAAGTTGCCAAGTATTTCGCTAATAAAGCCAGTGACTATGAACGATGGCTAAAAGGTATGAGGCGATTCCGCGAACGATTGCGTCAGTCGAGTAAAGAATAACGACTTTTTTATTATGTGATTTTGTTTCTTTTTTGTTTTTAGCAGAGGTGGACCAACAGAATGCCCAGACCTGATCATCCCCAGAGTTACTACGACGACATCAAAGGTAAGTTCAAGCAGGCACGGGATGTGCGACTTGACTACCGTCCGCCAGGAACCGAACAATTTACCTCTGAGTTCTCGGGCGAGCTGGCGAAGTACGCGGTAGATCCTTATGCCAAAGCGGTTGAACAACGCGAACCCATCACTGATAAAGTTGAAGTGCTATTTATAGGCGGCGGATTCTCAGCCTTGCTGACGTCTGCACGTTTGCGCGAACATGGCCTTGAAAGTATCCGAATTGTTGAACGTGGTTCAGATGTTGGTGGCACCTGGTACTGGAATCGATATCCTGGCGCTGCTTGCGATGTGGTGAGTTATGACTATTTGCCATTGTTAGATGAACTGGACTATGTGCCAGTCGATCACTACTCACGTGGGCCAGAGATCTTTGGTCACTGCCAAAAAATTGCAAAAAAATACAACCTTTACGAACTCGCAGTATTCAACACGACTGTGACTGAAACGATATGGAACGAAGAAGAGCAACTTTGGCACGTTAAAACTGACTGTGGTGATGTGATGCGCGCTCAATTCGTGATTTGCGCGAATGGCACGTTGGCCAAACCAAAACTGTCGACGATAAAAGGTATGACGTCATTCGCTGGCCATTCGTTTCATACATCGAGATGGGACTATGACTATACCGGCGTCGATCTTGAGAACTTGAAAGACAAGGTTGTAGGCATCATAGGCACCGGTGCATCAGCGGTTCAAATTGTGCCCGAGCTTGCTAAGAACGCAAAGCAACTGTACGTTTTTCAACGTACGCCGTCGTCGATCGATGTCCGAGAGGATTGGCCGACCGACCCCAACTGGGCCCGTAAGCTCGAACCGGGCTGGCAAGCGACTCGGCGCGCGAAAGTGCTCGCAGTGGTTGAAAATTCACTAGAGAAAAGAGCGGCAAAGGGCGCGACGTCTCCCGAAGAGAAATTACGCAAGCAGGAGAACGCTAATATCGACTACATGATGCGTATCCACAGACGCATTGACAAAATTGTTGATGATCAGGAGACGGCGGACGCGCTAAAGCCCTGGTATATGTTTATGTGTAAGCGACCCTGCTTTCATAATGATTACCTGCCGGCTTTCAACCGACCCAATGTGCAACTTGTTGACACAAAAGGCGAAGGCATCACGGAGATAGGGCCGAAGGGACCTGTTTTCAATGGGAAAGAATACGACGTTGACGTGTTGATTTACGCCACCGGCTTTGAAGTCCAGCAAACCGGCATCTACAACACGATTGTCGGTGAAGCGAATGTAAACCTGCAGGACAAGTACGCTGACGGCATTAGAACATTGCTGGGTATTCACACGGCGGGCTTTCCGAATTTGTTCATTATGGGTGGGTATCAGGCGTCCTTCCAGTTCAATCTGACCGACATGCTGCAAACCCAGGGCGATCACATTGCGGCTTGCATCGACTATGTTCGCAGCAATGGATACCACTCACTTGATGTCAGCGATGAGGCAGAACAGTGGTGGGTCGATGAGGTCATCAATCATCGCGGTAAGACTACGCGATCAGAAGAATGCACGCCGGGTTACTACAATATGGAAGGCGATAGCCAACGTCGCCAAGACGGTAACTATAATGGCGGTTTTCGGCAGTACTTTGAGCACCAGGGCGAGGTCAGAGAAAAGATGGAAGAAAACTTTAACCTAAAAGCCAAGCCTGCTTGAGCAAGTCAAAACTGGGCTGATCATAACTGCGTTAGCATTAACTGAACGCGTTATGACTCAGTCAACACCAATCTCGTCAATCAAGGATAGGCTCATGAGTTACCCACTGTCTGGAATTAAAGTACTTGATATGTCGCGTGTATTAGCCGGACCGTTCGCCGGTCGAATGCTTTGTGATCTTGGCGCAGACGTCGTCAAGCTTGAGCCGCCTGAAGGCGATGTAACCCGGTTTTTTGGACGCAAGATAGGCAATATCTCAGGCTACTATCATCAGCAAAATGCCGGTAAGCGAAACATCTCCGTTAATTTGAGCGAACCTGCCGGGGTCGACAT
>MEHZ011594320.1_pt1 | contig 11911 bp, 6 predicted proteins | sample 897221 | NCBI WGS metagenome assembly MEHZ01 (sample SAMN05514161, study PRJNA337945) | marine metagenome | isolation source: marine surface water | place: Arctic Ocean | collected 2007-12-13 | reverse complement strand
CTATCTATTTGTGTTTGTATTGAACTGGTTACACCATCAACATAGTTTAATTCAGTTGTTGATAATGTTGCACCATCTAAAATCTCTAATTCTGTTTCATTAATATCAGCACTACCAATTACAATACCACCGACTTTAATCTTAATAGGTGTTACCGTTATTGAACCAGTTGCACTAGCCGTTGAAGTTGTAGTACCGAAAACGAATACTGAACTAGCACCACCTTCGTCAAATCCCATAAAGGCGTTATCGCCAGTAGATCCTCTTTCGATCAAAATACCACAGTCATTTGCATTTGAACTTGCACCACTATTTAACTCTAATATATTATCAGTAAGAGTTGTGTTTGTAGTTGCCACAGTAGTTGTAGTACCGTTAACAGTTAGATTGCCTGATAGTGTTAAGTTTACTCCCAATGCAGTACCAGTTAATGATGGACTAGCAAGAGGTGCCTTTGTAGCAAGTTGAGTTGCGACTGTATCAGCACCGATACTTGCAAGAGCATTTAATTCGTTTGTAGTGATTGTAGCACCATCTAAAACTTCTAATTCTGTTTCATTGATTGCAGCTGAACCAATTGTGAAACCAGCAGCGGTTACAGTACCAGAGGCCGTTAATGCGTTAGTACCTAAAGTTGTGCCATCGAATGTTAATGCTGATTCAGCATTGATTGATCCAGTTGTACCTGTATCAGTTAAAACTCTATTGTTTGCACTATTTGAAATAACATTACCTAATGTAGATACTAATGCTTTCTTTAATGAAGTTTGGTTGGCGTCATAAATGAGAACATGGTCAGCAGGAGCAGCAGTCACCTCGACTTGACCTGTGATTAATTCAGAGGTTAATTGTGAAGAACCAATAGAATTAGCGTCAGGTATAACACGAGCAGATTCTCTATCCGCATTAATAACAACAATGTTATTTGTACCACTAACTGGTGCAGTTGTAAATGTTATTCTTCTAGGGTTGCCTGAATTGTCATTACCTAGTGTATAAGCGATTGTAGGTTCTTGCCATACATCTTCTACATATACATTTAGTGAATTAAATCCACCTGAAAGTACATCAAAAGTTAAGTCAAAGTTTACTGAACTTCCGTTGCCACTAAATTTATCTTTAGTTGCTACTGGAGCAAAACTTCTAGCCGGCGATGGTCCTGTATAATTACCCATTATTCTCTCTCTTAGTTAACATCCTCAAGAATTGATAGTATAGCGTCAACGCTACTAGCGTTTGAAGCATATACTTTAACGACATCTGCTGTCTCTGCTACTATCTTTTGTCCTGATATAACTTTTAAAGTTGAACCAGCCGGTATCGGTACATTTTTTACTAAATGAATGTCTGTACTTCCTCCGTGAGATAAGATAGCGGTTACAGTTTGTGAAGCGTTTGAAGTATTACAAAAATCCAACTCAATTAAAATACTTGCCTTTGCACTTGGCACAGTATATAATGTAGTTGGTGATCCTGCAGTACCACTAATTCCTGATGAAAAACCTTTTTTAAATGTATTAGCCATTGTTATTCCTATTTATATTATCCTAAAGCAACCGCCATAGCGATTGAAAAAGCTTTTGTTGCAATAGTAGAGTCTGCTAAGTCGGATGCGGTAACACCTGTTGTTAACAAAGTACCTGTACTATTCGGTAGTGTTAATGTATTGTCTTGTGTTGCGTTAAGTGAAACTAAAGTAGTTTCGTGAGCGTCAACACCAGTACCTTCAAAGATAACACTAGTTCCAAGGTACAGATTTCTCCATGATTGCGTGTCTTGCCCTAAATCAAAACTGTTGTGTGTATTAGGGATCATATTTGAGTTTACATCTGCATTGAATGTAATATTATCCGTTGCAGCGTCACCCATTGTAATATTGCCAGAGGCAATAATGTTTCCGGTTACATTAATGCCCGTTGACTGTACAGAAAGTATCTGACTTCCTCCTACAGTAATATCTACTTGATCGGCAGCCCCAAAATATATACCAGTGTTTGTATCACCAGTATTTGTAATTGAAGGTGCTGAAACAGACCCATCAGGAAAACTTGCAATACCTGTAATTACAGGATTCGCTGAGGTTGCACTACTACTATTTAGGGCAACAACCGCTTCAATAACATCCGTTGCGGATGCAATCATTCCCGAAGCGCCGGTTACACTTGCAATATCACCTACATCTACAGCAAGTTCATTAAACTCGACTCTAAACTGTTCTAGAGTATTTGATGTGGTTACCGTTCTATCTGCCATTTTTATCTACCATTTTTACTAATAAGTTTTTAATTTCTTTAAAGTCTTCCCTTAATTCGTTTACTTCTCTAACTAATCCTCTAACCGTACTTCTTTCTTGGTTTCTTGCATTTACTTTTTGCATATACACTTCATAACTATTTTTATCAGTATTGACAACAGCTTTAGTATCGGTATCTTTAACTAAATTATTATGTCCTTCTACTTTTAATACAGTCATTATACAGCCAACGCAATTCCTCTCAAGTCTTTTATTCTAGGAACAATCGCACTATTAGTACCAGTTAGTACTATCTTTATTTGAAACGAAGTAAACTCTTCTATATCACTCGCACTAAACTTGTACTCGTTAAATGTAAAGTCATCTTCTGCTTGTGTAACCAGAATATCTTCAACACCGGTTGTATTAAATGGTGTAAATGCAATATCTTGTAATCGTCTTGTCTCACTCGGTCCAGTTGCTCTGAAAAATACTCTCATCGCTGATTCATTTTGAATATTTGCACTTATACGAATATCTAATGCAGTTGACGGACTATCTAAGTTGATAGACTTGGTTAAATATTTAGCTGCACCACTTGTTTCTTTTGCATTTGTTTCAGCAACAAAATCAGGTGTTGTGCCACTTACAGGACTATTTATTCTATTTTTGGTTACAAATACACTCATTGATTCTGTATCAATCACAGGAGTTATATTATCTCTATCTGAAGATAATTCTAATGTAGTGATGAATGATTTATTACCACTCATTTCATTTGTTTCATTAATTGACGAAGCAATAGTTTGCGGCCCATTAAACAAAATATTTTCACCTATTGACGCCGGATTAGCGTTAGTAGAAGCAGTTAAACTATAAGAAGATTCAGAACCATCTACTGATTTACCAGTTGTAGTTCTTAATTTAGTAGTGATTGTAGTGCCAGGTAATTCCATTGTGGGTATGAATAACTGACATTGGTCTAAGTGTCTGTCTTGAGTTGCAACGACAGTAGAACCACCAGCATTTCCAGTCAAATTTGCATTTGAAGCGACCGTAATATCATAACTATCAAGTGTGATGTTTGAAATACTTGTATGTGTTTTATTAAATGCACTTGCAGCGATATTATTAATTGTAGAACCAACACCTGAAATGGTTACATTTGCACTTGTACTGTGCATACCATGGTTAGGATGAGATACCCTTACAACAGCAGATCCACTAGTTGTCTTAAATGGATTTGTAATGAGTGGTCTAGTTGCAACAGCGTCATTAACCAATGTTGCTGTACCTGTACTAGATATGTCAAATTTAGCTCGTTTGAGATCAAATTTTAAATCTTGCATTTGACTTGCAGACCAAGTTGAACCGTTTTGTGATTTGAACATAACACCAAGTGACGGTTGTTTGGAAACTAATCTACCACTTAATAATGCTTTCTCACCAGTGGTTGCAACAAATGCTGTATAATCAGTTGTATTCGCAAGTAATACCATACAGTATTCTGTTCCGTCTCGTAAATATACAGGACTAGGGAATAAGAAATTAGTTGCAGCAGTACCGGTTTCTGAAACGGATACTGATGATGGATTTAATACTTTTTGGCCAAACGGTAAAACTTCTTCAGACGGATATCCATTGACTACTGTTCTGATCTGACAGGTTACAGGAATATTTGTTGATTTTTTACCAAAGAAAATATCTATTGAGGTAACAAATAATCCACCATCATTTTCTACTCTAAATGTTTGAGCAAGAGGATCTTTACCTCCTTGACCACCATTCCCTTGACCACCGCCGCCGTTGCCGCCGCCGCCTACTTGTTGTGTAGTAATTGAAGATGAAGAATTAGTTCTTGTTGTAGTTTGATTTTGATTAACAGTTTCTCTTTGAGTTATTCCTTCTCTAGTTGAAATAATTAATTGTTGTTTTGTTTCTATAATACCTGAAGCATTGTAGTTTGCAAAAGCAGCAGTTGCAATTTCTGAAGATACATTTGATCCTGTACTAGAAGAAGTTAATTTAAATACTCTATCACCTGTTCTCCATCTTGGATTAGAATTATTTTTAGGATCAGGAATTGAGAATGTTCCGGTTACAGCACCATTAGCGTCTGTAATCAAAGAACCACCAAGTGATCCCCCGTTAGGTGTACAATAATCGGTAACAGCTACATTATCAAAGAAAGGATAAACTCTTGTACTTGGTCGCATTTCGGTACCAGTAAATGTTATAACTCTTGATCTTATGAAAGGAACAAAAGCAACATTTATAGTTCTATCGCCAGCACTTCTTCTAACTGTTCTTGGAACTATTCTGGTTCTAATACCAGTTCTAGTTTGTCCTACTTGTCTTGTTGTTGTACTTCTTCTTGTTGTAGTTATAACTCTTCCTGATCGGCGATTAGTTGATGATGATGTAGTTCTTGGAGCACCAGTCCAAGAATCTTGCCATTCATTCCATACTGTGCTTAAAGCACCACCATTGGAGGCAACTATTGTAGCGAAATTATCTGCCCCTTGTACGACTAATTCGGGTGCTCTTTCTACTTCTTTCCATTCATCTCTTGATGGACTTAATGCAATACCACCAATAAACTTAACAACATCAAATGGGTTAATATTTTCAGTTTGTGTTGCAAATGGTTGACTAATTTCAGATACTTCGGTATAAGGTAATGTAATAAAATCACCAGTCTTTTGATAGTTTGAAACTGATCTTGTTGTATCGTTTAATGCTGTAGTTGAGCCAGTTGAATCTGCCTCTACTAATTTAACAGCGTCTGTAAAGTGTGTAGGTCTTGCCTCACCTGCAGCCATATCCATAGCAATATTGTAATCAGAATTAGTTGTATCACCAATGTCATGTCCAGTAAAGTTATCTACAATAAATCCATTTTTGAATCTATCAAATCCATCAGCGTCTTGTATTTGTAAATTTTCTGCAGCAGTTTCTAGTAAAGAAAGTTGAGTATAATATTCAACATTTTCTATTCTTCTCTCAAGACCTCCAATATCTCGCATTGTGTATCGTCTGTTATCTTGAGGTAAAATATTAATATCACTAGGATTAAATGTATATGCAGGAATATCTAAAGTGTATAAATGTAAAGCGTCATCAATATCTTTAGGTACCGTAGGATAAACTGAAGAAGTTCCTTTTAAAGTTTTAAATTCGCCATCTTTAGATAAGAATATTTTATCAATACGATCTAGGTAATGTTCTAAATCTGAAGTTATAAGACCATTAAATTTAGGTACATCAATCGCAGCAGCACCAGTACCATCAAATTCTCTATTGTTTCCACCAGCGTCAATCGTTGAAGCGTCATCTACTCTAGGTCTAAAGTCTAGACAGTCTCTTAGTTTAAATGTTTGACCAGTTGTATCTGAAACATATTCAGGAATAGTTTCGTATTGTGCTGAAGGATAACTGTCAACACTAAAGTATTCACCAGAACCATGAGAATAGAAACTATATGTAATTAATAATCTACCAGTAATAGTAATAGCATTTTGTTTTTTGATTAATCTTCCTATATCATAGAAGTTATCTCTTTGTCCTGTATCGAGTGTAAATCTATCGGTAACATCTGTATCTGAAGCAGTAGCGTTTGTACTAAAGTCAGCGGCCATCTTAACACTTGTAAGTGTGTGAACATCTGCCTTACCGATACTAACAAAATCACCTTGACAAAGTGCTTGTGTAGCAATCTGCACAGTTTGTGCTGTATTATCTGTTTTATTTTTTTGACCTGCAGTACTTCTAGAGATTGAAGTATTTACTTTCACTTTAGCAGAACCAAAACCAGAACCTAACGCAATCGTTAATGTACCAGAACCTGTACCAGATAATTCATTTGAAGTTAGTTGAATTAAATCACCAACAGAACCAGTACCAGGTGCAGTCTCTAAACTTAAAGTATAGTCAACATCAGCAGCGGCCAAGAATGTTTCACCCGAACCAGCAGATAATGAAATTGAGCCAGACGATAAGTTACCTATGAATGTTCTTCTTACTGTATAACTTGTATCTGTTTGTAAACTATTTGAAGTTGTTAATAGTGTTTTAATAGGCGAATATGGTAACTGAAATATAGCAGTGTTTTTATTTGCCTCATTTACTTTAGCACGGTCTCTAGTTGCTACTTTTGCAGTTGAAACATCTGAACTACCAACAGCAGTATCAAAATTTAAACTTGTATCACTTGTAATACTTTCAATGGTTCTTGTAAGCGCAGTACCAGCATTAGTGATGAATGAAACTCTATCTCCAATAACTAATTCGGTTGTAAACTTAGTACCAGAACCACTTATAACAGAAGCAGAATTTGCAATCGTAATATTTCCTGTTATTGCAAGTCTTGAACCATAAGCACTAGATAATGCGGCGTCAGCCGTAAAATCTTCATTTGCAGTATTACTATAAAGTTGTTTTACAGAAGCGATAGTGTGTTGGGTTACACCTTTACGACCAAAAGCACTATATTGAATTGTTGCAGTATAAGTTGAAATTGCACCAGTTATTACTTCGTTTTCTGTAAACTGACCTTGAATATTTGTAAGTTGTACTGTATCGTGTTTTACAGTACCACTGGAACCAGAAAATGTTTGTGAAGAACCTACAGCAGTCGGTGTGCCGCCAGAACTTGCATCCGAAAATACTTCAAAAGTTGTACCAGTAGGATTTTTAACTGTAAAGTTTCCATTAATATCAGTTATGCCACCAACACCTGCAATCTTAACCACTTGACCTTCTTTGAATGAATGACCGCCAGACATAGTAACCACAACAGGAGTTGCAGTAGAAGCACCAGTTATAGCTGCAGATTTTTCAGTTGATACACTCTCAACAATACCAGTTGCACCAGAAGTACCACCGGTTACTTTTTCACCAGTTGTAAATCCAGAAGAATTACTAATTACACCATCGACCTCGATAGTAGTAAACATTTCTACATCAAATAGATATGCTTTGAATACACTTGTTTGTGCGAATATTTTACTTGAAGCAGTACCAGCAGCGTGTTCAAATCCTCTTATCTTTGCACGACCAATTTCAGAATCTGGAGTTGTTACCTTAGCGCCAGGAGTACTTGTAGCGAAATCCATTAAACTTACTGTACGATACGGTGAAACATCTGAAGCGTTTGAACCGGTTACAACACCCATATCAGGAAGACTATGTACATTATCAACATACATAAAGTTTCCTAGATCAAATTGGGTTACATTGTTATTAACAGTTGTAAAATCTCTTGCCTTATCAATATCAACAATGTCTTGAGCAATTCTATCTATTTCATAACCTTTAACATATGCTTTTCCAGGCGACAGTAAACCTGCAAGCATAGCAGTTGAAGAAACATTACCTTTATCAGTTGTTGCACCAGCAGTATAGATACCTCTATTAGTTCCAGAAGCAACACTCTCTCTTAAATCTAATGAAAACTCTCTAACAGTATAATCACCAGATTCATCGTGGGTTCTTCTCGCTAATGTATCTTCAATAACATTAAATGCAGTAGCACGAACCTGTTTAACAATAATTCCGTTAACGATTCTTGCTAATTCAATAAAATTATTATCTAAAGTTGAAGTAAGTGCTAATTTCGCTAAAGTAAGGGTAATCTTTAATCTATGAGCACCTGGAGCGTTTTCATTTGAAGAACCAGCAGCATTATCGTTTAAGTTACCATCTTCAGTTGAAGTGTTTGTAACCTCACCAACATTAAGTCCTATTCTATAAGAAGGTTCGTTTGTATACTTATCTAATATTATTTTTTGTGCGTCATTTTGTACAAAAAATCCTCTAGTGAAGAAGATACCTGCCTCTACTTGAGCAGCAGAACCTGTTGCAGTTGAAGCAACAGCACAGGTAATAGAAGTACTAACACCGGCAATAGAAATAGTTGCAGCAATATTTTCAGCAGCAAATGTAGTAGTTGCATTATTAGAACCTGAATTTGTATATTTAACAAATAATGTATCGGGATCAGTACCATCGGTAACTACTGTATCTATCACAACAGCCTGAACACCAGATGTTGCACCAGTAAATGTACCGCCGACTAAATTTGAAAGAGATGAAGTACCAGAGAACGAAGTAAGTTTAACAGCCTCATATTCAGTATGTATAGAGATATTACCAGGTACTACCATAGCACCTTCTTTAAAGATATTATTTCCAAATCTCTCGATTTGATTTTGTAGAATAGTTTGTGCTTGAGTTAGTTCTCTTGCCTGAACAGCATAAGAAGGTCTGAATAAGATTCTGTGATAGTTATTAGTGTCAGTATAATCGTCATAATACGGACTGACATTAAAATCTGTTAAGGTTGCCATTTATATCTTTCTAGAATTCAATAATTAATTTAATATTTTCTGTCTGGTCAGAAGCCCGAGAAATCGGTGACCTGTGTTCTACATAGATTATATCTCCTGAATCTGGTTGTATTTCTGGGTTTGCATAACCGGAAGAAAACACAACAGCGTTAACAGTTGCACTTGAACCAACATCTGGAGTACCAGTAGCACCTGAACTTTGTCCAGTTATAACATTGTTACCACTAAATGCAGTTAAGTTTCCGTTTGCGTCTGTACCATAATCTGGGAATCTAGTTTGTACATAGTACAAAGTTTTGTTATCTGAATCCCAAGATACAACACGACCAACAGCACCAGTTGTTGCTTGATTTATCTCTTCATCAATTACAAAAGTTCCTGGAGTTGGTGAAGCAGCAATTTTAACAGCATAAGAACCTCTTAGTGTAGTACCAGTTGAAACAGTTGAAGTACCGAAGTTAGTAGGGTCTCTTACAACACCTACAGTTCTAAAATCATTTGTTGCAAGAATATCGGAAGTACCTTCACTACCAGTTAAATCTGTATTCATCATTACAAAGAAACCACCTAATTCTTTTAGAGCATTTTTACCGTGACCACCTTTAGGTGAAATAATTACATTTAAGTTTGCACCAGATCCGTTACCTCCGGCATTAGTTGCAGCGATTAAATCTGCATTACGAATATAAGCATAAGTGTATCCTGTACCAGCAGTTGTGATTGTAACCGCACTTACTGTACCAGAAGTTATTGTTACCGTTGCAACGCCATTTGAACCATCACCTCGAATAGGGACAGCAGTAATATTTCCAGAAGTTCCTCCACCAGTTACATCATAAGATGATCCACCAGCAGCAACAAGAACAGTATCTAACGCACCATCAACAGCCGCAGCCGCCACAGTTGAGTTAGTTGAAACTGGCATAAAGTCGGTTGATACAAAGTTTGTAACCTGTGTTGTACTTAATGAATACATAAACTTCCATCTATATCCATCAGCAGTTGAGAATATTGAAGTAGAAGTAGAAGTTGGTTCACTAGTTGAAGCGGTTGCACCGTCATTTTCAATAACTTTGTAAACATTATTACTTGAATTAATTACATAAAAAGCAGCGTCAAATAGATTTGTTGCACCACTTGCTGAAGTGTTTGCAGCACTTATATTATGTTCGTACATATCATAAGTTGTGTTAGTTGTCCATGTTCTTTTAGGAATAACTTGAGAAACATCTGAAGAAGCGATCTTCTTTAGACCAAGAACTTCGTCATAGTTATAAAATTCTGATACTACATCATCATTTGGTGTAGGTGGTGTGGAGTCAGTACCTTCTACTATTGAATTTCCTTGAGCATCCACATCTGTTTGCCAAGTAGATGATCTACCGATAAACAAATAATACGCTGTTGGAGCAGCTTCAGAAAATGATTCTGTAAACTGTTCAGCGTTGTTAAGTCTAAATTTTGAAGTGATTATTGCAGCCATATTTTTTCCTATTTAACTATTTATACAAACCTAATGAAGGTTTACCCAGTTTCCTCCTGTGTATACTTGTAATTTATCGTTTGTTGTATCATATACAACGAGCCCATTTACTGGGTTAATACTTTCTTTTGTTGCGAGTGAAACTGTTGGTGCTCTCATAAGATCACTTGCTTTCAGTACATCTACTTCAGGCATACTACCGTTATCGATATTAATTGATCTATCAGCGGCAGCAGTAAAAAACATATCTACTTGAGCAATGTATGCTGTGTTATCATCTGAACTTCCAATAACTACTGAAGGTGTAACCGCAACCGTAAAGTTTCTAACACCGTCAATCATTGTTAAAGCATCCTCAACAACATATTCAGCCGTTTTTGTACCACTAGGTGTTAGTGTAGATGATGTAAATGCAGCGGCGATTGAAGGGTCTGTTGCAATAGTATTAAAGTTAATTGATACAGCGAAACTTCCGAATGTAGGTACAAAACTAGTTGTAGAACCACCAGTTGGGGTAATCTTAATAGCAAATGTTAATGTACCTTTGTTAAGTGAAGTATCTGCTGAATTGAATACAGCAGAAACAGCACCGAATGAGTTTGAAGTTGAACCATCTTTAGTTAATGATCCAGAAGCAATAGATTTCGAAACCTTTGCTCTTTGTGCTGAATTAGTACCAGGAGTTGAATTATCAGCAGTATATCCAGATGATGAAGTTGAAGCGGTAATACCACCAGTTGTACCAGCAGAACCAGTAGTTGTAATACCACCAGTTATATCACCAACAAAATTAGTTGAAGTAACCGAAGCCAGACCAGCAAAAGTTGTAACCGTTGCACCTAAAGCAATAGAAGTACTACCAATAGTAAGTGAAGAATTTGTAAGTGAACTGTTTGCAATAGCAGATAGTGTATTAGCACTACCAGCAATAGTTTTGTTTGTAAGTGTATCAGTTGTTGCTTTACCAACTAGTGTATCAGTAGCAGCAGGTAAGGTCACAGTAACATCAGCAGTTGAAGCAGGTCCAATTAATGTTGCCTTGTTAGTACCGTTGTCAGTACCTTCTAAGAATTCTACTTTACCAGCAGTTGTCGCAGTAGGACTTAAAATAGGGTTAGTTAAAGTTTTATTTGTTAGTGTTTGTGTAGTAGAAGTAAACAAAGTATCTACTTGAGATAACAGAGCCCGACCTTCAGTACCACCATCTGAAACTAAAAGTTTATCACCAACAGCAAGTGTTGCACTTTCTAAATTGTTTGCACCATCTATATTAACGACAGCCTCAACATTACCATAAGCAAGGTTACCAGAACCGTCTGTTTTTAAAACTTGATTGGCAGTACCATCAGCAGTCGGCCATGTTTGACCATCTAATACGATTGCACCAGAACCGTTAGGCGCAATAACAATATTATTATTACTTACTGATACAATTTGTTTTGCGTTAACATCTAGATTACCACCAAGTTGTGGTGTTGTATCTTCAACAATGTTTGCAAGTGTACTAGGTGTCGCAGTAGTAAATATTGAACCATTGTATGTTAATACATCACCAGTAGAAGGTGATCCTAAAGCGATTTGTAAAGCAGTACCATTACCTAATGCAGTATATAACTCATTAAAGTTATCATTTACTATATCACCGCCAGCACGAAGAGTAGTACCCCCTCCGTCATTTGCACTTGATCCTAAATTGATTGATTGTTTTGCCATATGAACTATTTATACGCCTAAGTTAGGTCGTCCTCATCAAAAGTTGAATTAGAACTATCAAAAGTCCTAGTAGTTGTAGAGAAATCCCCTACTGTTTTAGAAAACTCGATTGGGAACGCAATATTCGTTCTTAAA
>MEHZ011485499.1_pt1 | contig 11915 bp, 13 predicted proteins | sample 897221 | NCBI WGS metagenome assembly MEHZ01 (sample SAMN05514161, study PRJNA337945) | marine metagenome | isolation source: marine surface water | place: Arctic Ocean | collected 2007-12-13 | reverse complement strand
TAGGGTCACAGAGTGAACGAATCTGAGCCCCAGTCAGACGACGCTGTTGTCGCACAAGCAGCTGTTGTCGAGCGGCCGAACGTCAGCATCGACCTGGCAACACGTCCTGATGTCGAGTGGTTGAACACCGTGCAGAATGATCTGAATGACACCGATTTGGTGCTCAAATGCTTAGCCCGAGATTCGGCAAAGATATGCCAGACTTGCGATGCAGCAGAAGCGGTTGGCGAGCTAGATGCCCGTCCTATGTTGGCCCGCTGCGCCAGCACCAAGCAGCCTCGGTAATAACCGACTTAGCTAGGTCCAACCACGCTTGGTGGGACCGTAGATCGAGGCGCCATCGACGGTAGTGCGACCGCAGCGAACGCTGCGGACTTCCCTAGATCTGGCTGGGTGTGGTTGCTTCCCCTGAGAAGTCAGCAAGCAGCTCGGTGCGTTCGCCCAGAGTGAACGTTCCGTTCTTATCGAAGTCGAACCAGAGCGCACCTAAGTTCGGCATATGGCGGAACGACTGGCCAACGCTGGCCTCGATGCAGTAGATAATGCCGCCGTGTGCGGTAACGAGCAGCCGGTCGCCTGGCACGCTTTCGATGACCTCACGCAAACCTTGCTGAATGCGTGGCAGGAGGTCCTCGTCGCTTTCGTAACCGGGCGGGTACTTTCGGGACTTTAGGTAGCCCGGGTACTGGGTATCGATTTCGTCGCGCGTGAGGCCGCTCCACTCGCCGGCGCTGCGCTCGGCCAGATTGGTGGTGCGGAAGGGTGTGTCGAACCCCAGATGTTGAGCGATGACATCACCAGTGGTGGCGGCACGGTCAAGTGTGGAGGACCCGATGCCATCAAATGCCAGCTCGGCATGCAGTTTGGTCAGATAGACACCGCCAGCCTGGGCCTGCTCCAGGCCGAGCGCGCTGAGAGGGGGATCGGCCTGTCCTTGCCAGCGGCCAAGAGCGTTCCACTCAGACTGGCCATGGCGGACCATCAAGATCTCTGTCATCGAACCGCTGCGCTTTCCACGATAAACAAACATACCGGGCACGATCGATCGCGGACGGTTCCCTTCGCTAGCATCGCGGATATGGCAACACTGCGACTGTTCGCTTCGGTTCGTGAAGCCGCCGCTGGTGAGCGTTCAATCATGATCGAGGGCACCACTGTGGGCCAGGTCGTCGATGCGGCGTGCGACAAATTTGGCGACCATTTTTCTGCGTTGATCCCAACCTGCAAAGTGTGGGTAAATGGCGAACCAGCCGACCGGGACACCGTGGTCCACGATCAGGATGAAGTCGCCATCCTCCCTCCAGTTTCCGGCGGCTGAGCTTCTGCATCGATTACGGGGTGATCAGGAGGCCGTTTTGGACGCTTTGGTAACCCCGATCTAAGACGGCAATGCTCGCGATGTTCCTGATGTCAACGGTGCTTTGACAGTTTTCCCGTCTCAGATGGCTGATGATTAACAAGAATGAAACGCGACAATGACGGCCGGGGTTCACGTACCGGACGTCACGCGGGATACCTTTAGGGCGTGACCTCGGGGGCACCAAATGCACCAGCTCGCATTGCGTTGCTGTCGTTGCATACTTCGCCGCTAGCGCAACCCGGCTCCGGAGACAGCGGCGGCATGAACGTGTACATTCGTGAACTCGTTGGGCACCTGGCTCATACCGGCGCTATGTGTCATGTGTACGTTCGTGCTTGGCACCCGGATCTGCCTGCAGAGGTGGACCTCGAGCCCGGTGTGCGTGTGATTCACATCCCCGCCGGCCCCTATGACCTTGCAAAGGAAGAGCTCTACGACATCGTCGACGAGTTTGCCGACAAGGTCGAAGCCGACATCATGGCCCAGGGCGGCGTCGACGTGCTGCACGCGAACTACTGGCTGTCTGGGGTCGCTGGGCATCGCATCAAGCACCGCCTCGATATCCCGCTTGTCACCACGTTCCACACGCTCGCTCGGGTCAAGGCCGAGACCGGCGACCACGAGCCTGAACGCCGTGCCCAAGCCGAAGCGCAGGTGATCGCTTGCAGCGACGCCGTAACCGCCAGCTGTGTGGCCGAAGCCAACTGGCTCAAGCGCCTGTATGGCACGCCAGCTGAACGCATCAGTTATGTCGTGCCTGGCGTAGAACACGCGATCTTCTCACCAGGTATGCAGTCTGCAGCACGTGAAGCCGTGGGTCTGGACGACAAACCCACTGTCCTGTTCGTCGGACGTATTCAACCGCTCAAGGGTGTCTCGGTCGCCGCCGAAGCGCTTGGCCGGATGAAGAATAAGGAAGCCAGACTAGTTATTGTCGGCGGCCCCAGTGGCCGCGAGGGCGAGCAGGAACTCGCGCTGGTCAAGCAAGCGATCGCGAATTACGGACTCGAAGACCGCGTGCGATTCGAAAAGCCCGTACCGCACCATCTGTTGTCGAGCTGGTATCGGGCCGCCGACATCTGCATCGTCCCCAGCCGCAGCGAATCATTCGGCCTCGTGGCGCTCGAAGCCGCCGCCTGTGGCACGCCTGTTGTGGCGTCATCGGTGGGCGGGTTGCGCACGCTGGTCGACCATGGGAAGACCGGCTTCCTGGTGGCTGGCCGAGACCCTTCCGTTTTTGCTACCTACATGGACCAGATCTTCAGCCACCCAATGCTGGCTGCTGAACTAGCCATGGCATCGTTCGAGCGAGCACGAAACTACCGGTGGTCAACAACGGCGTTGCACCTGCGTGACCTGTATTCGCAGCTCGCTGTACGCGAATCTGTGAACTGCTGATGTCGGCTCCGCCCGATGCAATCGAGCTTGAACGGATCGAGGCGCTCATCGAAGCCACGCTTCAGGTCGCCCTCGACGAGATCGATGCGATCGCTGCGGTTGAACGAGGCGATATCGACAACCCATTCTGGTATGTACGCATCGATGGCGAGTCCAAGCAGCACTTCAGCGCTGAGTACACACTGGGCCAACGCACGCTGGTCGTCGAGAGCTACTTCATGCCTGAGCCCGACGAGAACAGCGAAGCGCTGTTTGCGCACCTGCTAACTCGGAATGCATCGATGTATCCATTGCACTTCGCCACGGGTGGCGAGAACGCCATCTATCTGCGGGGCCAGGTCGATAACCGCCATGTCGACGCAGACCTGGTCGACCGCATGCTGGCCGCTGTGTATGACTACACCGAACAGTTCTTCGTGCCAGCAATGCGGATGGGCTTCGGGAGCCGGTTCACCAGGTAAGGCGATTGCGCCCGCTTTGGCGGCGCTATCTGAGCTGGGGTGTCTCAGGGTCGGCGTCGACCCCGAATTGATGAATCGCCAGTCACGAGAGCTCACCATCGAGAACGAGGCGTAGGACAACACCCAAGCAGAAGGCTTCTACCCTTCGATTAACCGTCGATCACCGAGAAGCACCAGCCCAGTAGGCCATCGATGTTGTCACTGGCTGAAAGGGCTGGAAGCAGCACCGCTCCGATCCCGATCACGAGCATCACGCTCGCCAGGCCGCCAGCGGGAACTAGGTCGCCGGCACGAACTGTAGCCAGAGGAGGGTCTTGGATAGGGCCCTCCTCGATGGACATATGGATCAGCAAGCCGGCCACGCCGAGGGCGACCGCGATCCACCAAACCAGGTCATAACTGCCATAACGATCATGCGCCCAGCTGCCACCGAGGGCGCCAGCGAACGCGCCTAGTTGGTGAGAGAAGAAGACGATGCCGAACAGCGCACCGGAATGGGTCGTGCCGAATAGTTCGGTGACCATGCCCGACGTCAACGGGACAGTCGATAGCCACAAGAGCCCAATCGCGGCCCCAAAGAGCAACGTGAATACCGGTTCAGCAGGCAGCAATATGTAGACGCTAATGACGAAGGCGCGGGCAGCATAAATGCCGCCTAGGAGCTTGGTCTTGGAGTATTTTCCGCCGAGAGCGCCGGCCGCGAGCGATCCAAACACGTTGAACAAACCAATGAGCGCAAGTGCTGTGGTTGCCGTGCCCTTGTGCCCCAAGTCCTCGCCGTAACGCGGCAGGTAGGCGCTGATGAACGTCACATGAAAACCGCACACGAAGAACGCTGCGTTGAGCAGCAGATACGGCTTGGCCCTAGCCGCACGCCGCAGCTCTTGGCGCAGTGTGCGATCAGTTGCGGTCTCGGCTGGCTCGGGGAAGTGGCGAGTTGCGCTTCCTCGCAGCGACGGAGTCAACACGATGGTGACAGCGGCGATGACAGCGAACGCCACGAAGGTGTCTTGCCAGGACCAACGGTCAATCAGCACGCGAGCGAGGGGCACAAGAATGAATTGACCCATCGACCCGGCTGCGCTCACCACGCCCAGCGCCATCGAACGCCGTGCGGGGCTGACCATACGACCTACCGCAGACAAGACCACGGCGAAGCTGGCAGCGCCGATTGCGATGCCGGTCAGGAAGCCCCCGGCAAAGATGACCATGAACGCACTTTGCGCGGTCGACATCAGCAACAGGGCAATGGCGTACAGCACTGTTCCACCAGCAAAGGTGATTGCGCCGCCGTAACGATCCGAGACCGCACCAGCGATCGGCTGGCTGATACCCCACATGATGCTCTGCACCGCAATGGCGATACCCCACGGTCCTTGCACGCCATCGAGAACACCCTCGACGACAGGGTCAAGGAAGACACCGAACGTCGAGCGGATTCCCAGCGAGACAGCGGTCAAAACCCCACCGACCGTGATCACCACCCAGATAGGGAACGCGCCCTTGCGTTGTTTGGTTGCCACTGCCACTGCCTCTGTCATCGCAGCAACGCTACTTCCGTGAGCTGCGACGGCGATTATCCAGGGTCATACCCTGGGTGATCACGCCACAGATGTACGTCGTGATCGGAGATGTGGCGGTTGTCATAGTGGGAACCAGCGGGCCAATGCTGGTCGTCATAGTGGTTAACGAACACCCAATGTCCCCCCGGCTGTTCCAGTGGGACACTAAGGAGACCTGGTGAAAGCTTTACCTCCCCTCATGTCGCTCATGCTTGCCGTCGCACTTTTTGTGGCCGCGTGCGGTAGCGATGATGTCGTGACGAACGAAGGCGCCCAGCCTGATCCGACGGCTGAACCAAGCGTCGGGTCGGCCGACGAACGTATCGAGACCCTTTGGGTTGGTCCTCAACGTGCCGACTGTGTGGGCGTGGCCCCGCAGGAGTGTTTGCAGATCAAGCGTGCTGTTGACGGTCAGGTCGAGTGGTTCTACGACTCGATCGACGGTTTTGACCACATCATCGGCACGAGCTATCAGATCACCGTCGCTGTTAGCGACGTCGAGAATCCACCAGCTGATGCATCCTCGTTGCAGTATCGCATTGTCGAGGTCGTCGAGTCGCGTGTCGAACGAGCCTCAGCAGGCCTTGACGGAACGAGTTGGACGTTGCGCGGTTTTCGCGATGGAGAACTATTCGACCCGGTTCCCGACTTTATTGAGATCAGCCTGGCCTTTGATGGCGACAGCGTCAGTGGTTCTGCCGGCTGTAACAACTTCATGGGCTCATTCACGGCCGACGGCGATGTCCTTAGCTTCGGGCCGCTGCGCGGAACCAAGATGCTCTGCCCACCCCAGGTCATGCAACAAGAAGATCTCTTCCTGGACCTGATGTCGTCAGTCGAGACTGCAGAGATGACGTTTGACGGCACGCTCGTGCTGGCACCGACCTCGGGCCTGACACTGGTCTTTGGCCCCGCCGAATAGCCAGCCTGCTGGATGTCTTCGCCCAGTCAGATCAGACAAGGTTTGCTGGGGTAGAGCGCGACGCCGGACCTGCGTGTTGTACCGGAGGTAGCACGCAGGTTGAGCACCTGGATTTCCGCTAGAGGAACTCGGGTGGCAAGATTTCGGCGAGGCTGATTGGGCGGTGCTCGGCGATTGAACGGTGGGCAGCTTCGCCGATGGCGACGCTCCACAACCCGTCGATCACGTCGACCTTGGGTGCGGTGTTATTGCGGATCGCGTCAGCGAAGTCGACATGTTCGAGATAGCTGGAGCCGTGATGAAGGCCGGGCACCTTGATGTTGTCGTTGCTGATTGGCTCTTCGATTACGTCGTTAATGAAGTGTTCGCCCCGGTGGCCGATTCGCAGCGTGTTTTGAGGGATCAGGGCTTCGACCTTGCCGGCATCGCCGACCACCGAGAGCTCTTCCTGGTTACGAGTTGCCTCGGCGAACATACAGAGGTCCAGCATTGCCCGCACATTGTTCGGGTACTCGACGATCACATAGGCGTTGTCGAGGATGTCGCTTTGTTCACCGTCATAAACCTCGTCGAGATGGTTGACGTTCTGCCCGCCAGACGCCATGACTGACACGGGTCGCTGGCCAGTGATCAGATTCATGAGGTCGAAGTAGTGACAGCACTTCTCGACGAGCGTCCCGCCGGTGTTGCGGGTGAACCGGTTCCAGTCGCCGACCTTGGTCAGGAACGGGAAACGATGCTCACGGATGCTAACCATGTGCACATTGCCAACAGTGCCGCTGTGGACCTCGTCGACGAGCCGGCTGACCGGTGGCATATAGCGATATTCGAGACCGACCCACGTCAGTGCGCTACGACCCTGGGCCGCAGCGACAACGTCCAAGCATTCTTCGGTCGAGATACACATGGGCTTCTCGGTCAGGACATGCAGATCTGATGCCAGCAGGTCGCTGAGCACTGCGTGATGGGTGTAGTTGGGCGAGACCAATACGACAGCATCACACACGTTGGCATCGATTAAATCTCGATGGTCGCTGAAGGTTGCAACACCGTTGCCGACTGTCTTTGCGCCGTTGGCCAGCGACGTAGCGTCGGGATCCGACACCGCGGTCACGGTTGCCCCGTCAACCGCCGACAAGTTCTCAATATGCTCGATGCCCATCATGCCGGTTCCGATGACGCCGTAACGGATCTCTTCCATAGCAAAAGAATAGCTGGATGGTCCGACAATCGAGGCCGCCAAAACAGTAGTCGCCGAGTGCACTGTCGATCGCCAGATGCTCTTCGTCTCAAGACTTGTATGGCAGCATTATTTGACAGAGTCCTTGCGCCCTGTCCGGAACAACCGAACAGGACACTTAGGGTGGGGTCATGAGCGAATTGCCTCGTGAAGGGGCCGATGGTCATCTGCGTTGCTCGTGGCCCGGTGACCTGGATGACTACACGACCTATCACGACGAGGAATGGGGCCGACCCACCCTCGACGATGACCGCTTGTTCGAGAAGATCTGTCTCGAGGGTTTTCAGTCGGGGCTGTCATGGCTCACGATCCTTCGCAAGCGCGAGAATTTTCGCGCCGCGTTCGCCAACTTTGAGATCGCCCGCGTTGCCGAGTTCGACGAGTTCGATGCCGAGCGGCTAGTGCAGGACGCAGGAATCATTCGCCACCGAGGCAAGATTGAGGCCACCATAAACAACGCGGCGCGTGCTCTCGAGATGGCTGACGAATTCGGTTCGGTCAGGGAGTACGTGTGGCGATGGCGACCGGCCGAACGTGAGCCCGACCTGAAGGATCCCGGCCTGCTCGTCGCCAATCAGACAGCCACTTCGACAGCGCTTAGCAAGGACTTAAAGAAGCGGGGCTGGAAATTTTTTGGTCCAACTACTGCCTATGCGTTTATGCAGGCGATGGGGTTGGTCAATGATCATGTTGAAGGCTGCGAATGGCGTGTCATCTGCGCCGCGGAACAAGCGCAAGTGCAGTAGCACTGGCCGCAGCTTGAGACATCTACTTGGTTGTTCTCCGGCGGTTAGTTGGTGGGGGTCAAGATGGCGCATCCCCAGCCGTCGAGTGAGGTGCGTTGGGCGACGTCGATGTCGACCTGGCCGAGCAAGCGTTCGAATTGGTCGTCAAGGAAACCGCTGATCACCACCGCTGTGTCAGCTCGATCAACAACTGCTGGCATCAGCGGCGTCAGATCGCCGATCACAATATTGGCGACCACAATGTCGAAGCGTTCGGTCAGGTCGTGTACGTCGCCGGTTCGAAGCGAGACCTGATCGGCGACGCCGTTGGCTTCGACGTTGGCGTCAGCCACCTCGATGATGTCGTAGTCCAGGTCGATACCAAGCACCGCTTTGGCCCCCAGCTGGGCGGCAGCGATCGACAAGATTCCGGTGCCACAGCCCACATCGAGCACTCTGGCGCCGGGCCCAACAATTGAATGCATTGCGGCTAGAGCCAGGCGTGTTGTTGGGTGGTGTCCAGACCCGAAGGCGCGACCGGGATCGATGGATAGCTCAGGCGAGCCGGCAGGGGCGTCGGCCCAGAGTGAAGGGTCATGCCAAGGGGCGTGGACGACAAACCCTGCGACCTGAATGGGCTCGATCCACTTCATCCACTCGTCGCGCCAGGCGGCTTCGTCACCTGTGCTCTCGAACCGGCATGGCCACCGCTCGCCCAATACCGAGCGTGCTTCTAGAGCGAGGCCATCGTCGCCGAAGCCGACGATCAACGAGAGTTTCCCGTCGTCGGTGCGCTCTTCGATCGCGGTTGCTCCCAGCTGCCACAGCCAATCGCTGCATGCATCAAGGTCGGTGTCGTCGATTCGGACGACCAGGACACCCATTGGTCAGGTCCTGCTAGCCGTAGCGTTCGATGAGAACGGTGTTGGCAGTCGGCCATGCGTCGATCGCCCACTGGCCAAACACCTCGCTAGACAGCGACGCTCCGACGAGTTGGCGTGTCGGGTCGACCCACAGGAACGACCCGGAACCGCCGAAGTGGCCAAATGTGGTGGGGTCGTGACGAATACCCGTCCAGTGTGGACTCTTGTTGCCACGGATCTCGAACCCGAGACCCCACAGGTTCGGGTCAGCTGAGCCGAAGCCAGGAAGCACGCCCTGCAGTTCGGGGAACACAGGTGACGTGGCCTGATCGAGTGTCTCGCGGGCCACCAGCGTGGGGTTCATCAGTTCACGGCCAAAAGTCAGCAGATGGTTCACCGAGGCTCGCATGCCATGTGCAGGCGAACCCTGTGCCTCGAAGCCAACCAGGCCGAGTGGGTCGATGACGGCCTCGACCAGATAGTCGGTGAACGAGATGCCTGCGCCAGCCTGCAGATGATCAGCGAGCTGTTCCATACCGACGTTCGAATAGATCCGCCGAGTCCCGGGCTTGAACATGCTGCTCGCATCAGATTCGAAGCCCAGACCGGACGCGTGCGCCATCAGGTGGCGCACGGTAGATCCCGGTGGGCCCACCGGATCGTTGAGTGAGATGGTGCCCTCTTCGAGAGCAACAAGGCAGGCATAGGACGTGAATAGCTTGGAGACCGACGCCATTCGCGTCACCCGGTCAAGGTCGCCAGCCGCACCGAGAACTGCGTGTTCGTTCGCGATCGCAAGGGCGCTGGTCCCTGGCCAGGTCGAGGTCAGTACCGACAGGTCTGCAGGTTCAGAAGTCATTCCGTATCAATTCTGAACCACGGAAGGAAGAACTGCACACATGGTCCAACAGCAATTGCCATCCAGATGGTTCCCAAGCCGGCGATGCCGCCCAGCAGGAACCCGACAGCCAGGGCCGTTAGCTCGATTGCGGTGCGTGCTTTCCACGTCTCGACACCTCGCCGATTGAGCGCGGTCATGATGCCGTCGCGGGGTCCGGGGCCGACAGCAGTTCCCAGATAGAGACCGCTACCGAGCCCCAATAGCACCGGTGCAGCCGCCAACATGAGCAGTCGCACGGCCATGTTCTCGAGGTCGGGGATGACCCACAGAGCCACGTCGGCGATAGGTCCAATGACGGCGACATTCAGCAGCGTGCCTAGTCCGACTGGCTCTTTGAGCCAGTGCAGAGCGCCCAATAGCAGCACGCCTGTCAAGGACACGACAGTGCCAAGAGAGAGCCCCGTGCGATCGCTGGCGCCCTGATGGAACACGGTCCACGGGCTTGCGCCGAGCTCTGGCTCGATCGTGAACGAAAGCGACACTGCGAACAGCGCTAAGCCGACCAGTAGCTGGATGATTCGGCGCACACGCGGCGCGTCGACGGGAAGGAAGTGGAATCCAGCGAAAGGACGTGTTGGCGGAAGGGTGGTGGTCACTCGTTGGGAAGGTGCCCGGCGCGGTGGCCGCCCTTCCAATCTTCCATCTTTGGTGACTCAGAGTTTCCGCCCAGCACGTTGAGTTGCGGTGCTTCTCGCATACTGCGCTTCATCTCAGCGAAGCCGGGGTAGCTCGCCAGGGTGGTGACGGCTTCCCACAGCGGCAGCGCGTCTTCGTCGGCAGGGACGCGACTAATTACCGGCCCGAAGAATGAGAGTCCGTCTGGTGGCTGGAACGTGATGATCGGTGTACCGACATCACGGCCAGTTCGTGACAACGCCAGCTCGGTCTCGTCTTCGATGATCTGGTCCCACGACGTGTCGTCGACAGCGGCGGCGTACTTGGTGTCGAGCCCAGCGGTGGTCAGGCAGGCGGTGACCGCTTCGATCGTGCCGAGAGCAGCTCGTGCGGCCTTGCCGTCGGCTTTATCGACACTGAAATAGCTGTCGCCAAAGGCGGTGTAGAGCGCTCCTAGCGGCTTGTAGCCAAGCTCGTCGCGGACATGGGCAGCCACGCGCAACATGCGAAGTCCGGCGGTGTGGCCGTGCTCATAGCCGGCAGGGAACTCGGTGTCATAGTCCTTGGCCTTGTTCAGAATTCGAAGACTGATGAAGCGCCATTCGACGTCGTAGTCCGACTGCGCGACAACCTTTTCAACCCAGCGCGACGTGACCCAAGCGAATGGGCAGATCGGGTCGAAGAAGAACTCGATGTCGGCGTTCGAGGAAGTCGTCATAGGCCGAAGGTAGCAGGGTGCACAAGAATGCCGGTCCCAGGTTCTACGGGGGTGGAGACGATGCGCTCAGATCACATCGTCTCGGTGTTCAGGCCGCAGAACTTTTGCGCTCGGATCGCACTGCTTCTCTGAACATCGTGCGCTCCGCCGCCGACATGGCCACGTGCACGGGTGTATTGCTAGCTACACCGGACACGAGACGACGGTTTGATCCAGGGGACCAGATGGATCGTGGCGTTTTGTGGCCCGTCGTTCTATCGACGCCTGGGCGAGGGGTTTCGTCGCGACATTTCTTCAAAAACTTGTAATCAGTCATGTGTTCTACGATGAGTAAATGGACGTGCAAAAGTTGAATCATGTTGCGTATCGGTGCCGCGACGCCGCTGAGACGATGAACTTTTACCGCGATGTTCTCGGTATGAAACTTGCCCATGTGATCACCCAGGACCGCGTGCCCTCTACCCAAGAACTCGCGCCCCACTGCCACCTTTTCTTCGAGATGGCCGACGGAAGTTGGGTCGCGTTCTTCGATCTGGTCGACGAGTCGGCTGTGGCTCAGGCCACCAATCCTGACTGGGCACAGCATCTGGCACTCGAGGTGGCTTCGCTCGATGCGCTTGATGCTGCCCATCAGAACCTGGCGGCCCACGACGTTGACGTACTTGGACCGATCGACCATGGCTTCATCCGCTCGATCTACTTCTATGACCCGAGCGGCCATCGACTTGAACTCACGGCTCGCACGACCGAGTCGGGCGACCTCGAACGATTTGCCGCCGAGGCCCCTGACCTGATCCAGGCATGGACGGACCGCAAGGCCACGCTCTAGTGCGGAATTCTTGACACCCCTAGGGTCGAGAATTCGTTAGAGCTCGGACTTGCGAATCTTTCCCAGTGCCGTCTTGGGGAGCGACTCGACAACAACCAGTTCTTTGGGTGCGTTCCATGCGGGCAGATCGGCCCGTACGTACTCACGTAGCTCATCGAGCGTCGGTGTCGCATCGCCAGCGAGAACAACGACGGCGACGACCTTGTGCCCCCAGTCGGGGTCTGCTCGGCCGATGACTGCTGCCTCGGCGATGGTGGGATGTGTTTCGAGTACTCGCTCGATGCGGTGCGGCCAGACGTTCTCGCCGCCAGTGATCAGCAT